>Ga0209257_1000480_pt1 | contig 72464 bp, 93 predicted proteins | sample AraplaCvi_mCL_r2_FD_184277 | JGI IMG/M metagenome (GOLD analysis project Ga0209257, IMG submission 184277) | Arabidopsis root microbial communities from North Carolina, USA - plate scrape MF_Cvi_mCL_r2 (SPAdes) (version 2) | ecosystem: Host-associated > Plants > Roots > Endosphere | place: USA...
GCGAGCCTGAGAGTCAATGATTTGGCAAGTTCCAAGGGTGTCTCCTCGTTCTGATCGATGGCGCAGAGTGCGAGCGCTCTGCCGATGCTGGCCGGCCCGTGTCCGCTGCGGCAGGACTGACCGGGGGCGATCATAGGAAGTTTATGGAAACTATTTCCATTATGGAAATCCCTTCCTATTTGGTGAGGCCGGGTCATCACCCGCCACCTGGCCGCGCGGACCGGCCGTTGATGTTGTCATCTCCTCGGATTGGCGACTGGCCGAGAGCATCGAGCAGCTGCAGCATTATTTCAGCGAGGACATTCGGCACCGGATCATCGGTGCCACGCCGCAGATCGCTCCCGACGCGGTCGTTCAGCACAGGCGCCAGCTGGAGATCCAGGCCTGGCTCAAGGGGAATGGCCGCGGTGACGCAGAGTGGGTCGCGCTCGACGACTGGGCTTCGCACTTCGAAGCGGGCTTCACGCGGCTCGTGCTCACCGATCCCAAGCGGGCGTTCGACCAGGACATCTTCCAGGAGCTGCGCTCGCACTTCCTTCGGTTCGCGGCCGGTCGCCTGGCAAATGACATGAAACCTCGCATCTCAGCGGATCTCCACGCGAAATCCGAACACGAGCAATCGAAGCCGAAGCTGATGTTCTTCGGCGATCCGCATGGGGAACTCGAGCCGGTGATCGCCGCAATCGAGCGCTTCCGGCCCGAGGCAATCGTGCTGCTGGGAGACATTCAGGCGCGCCAGCCTCTGCACATCAAGTTGAGCCCGACCCTGGATCTCACCGAGGTTTACTGGATCCCGGGCAATCACGACACGGATTCCGATGCCGACTACGACAACCTGTGGGGATCGGAGCTCGCAGACCGCAACCTCCACGGACGTATCGTCGAGATCGCCGGGTACAAGGTCGCGGGCCTGGGCGGCATCTTCCGCACCAAGATCTGGGATCCGCGACAGCCGATCAAAGAAGCGGCGTTCCCGTCGAGCGAGGCCATGCGCCGAACCATGAAACGCGAGGAACGGTGGCGCGACGGCACGTCCCGCAAGCACCGATCTTCCATCTTTCCGGACGCCTACCGGCAACTGCTGCGGAACGGACCCGCGGACATTCTGGTGACGCACGAAGCACCGTCGGCGCATCTGCATGGCTGGCAGGTGATCGACGAGCTGGCCGAGGCACTCGGTGTGCAGTTGGTTGTCCACGGCCACCACCATCAGAACATCGACTATGTCGCAGAGGGCTTGGTGACCACCGCGGCACCGTTTCGCGCCTTCGGGGTCGACATGGGCTCGCACCTGGCGTGGCCTCAGGATCCGCAGGAGGCAAGCGAATTGGAAATCCAGCCGCAGGACTTGCTCGATCTCGCCACCCAGGTGTTCGGCTCAGGGGCACAGGGTTGGCTGAACAAGCCGCACAGACTGTTCAACGGTCGAACACCCGCCGCGTTCGCCGCGGAGGGCGGTTTGGACAAGGTGCGCTCCATGCTCATCGCCATCCAAAACGGCGGTGTCGTATGAGGACCGACAAACGTAGACCGCGAGGCCCGAGGTGATTCTATTCCTCGACATCGACGGTGTGCTGCATCCCGAAGGGGAAGATCACATCCTAAACGGCGGTGTCGACTTCTGCTTTCTGCCGCGCCTGGAAGCGCTGCTGCGCGAGTTCCCGCACGTGAAGATCGTGATCAGCTCGTCCTGGCGCGAGCATCTCCGCTACAAGACATTGATGAAGCCCTTCTCCAGCGACATCCGAGCCCGGATTCTTGGCGCCACGCCACATTCGGGTTTCGGTCTTCCGCCGCCGTACGGCAAGCGCGAAGGAGAAATCCTCGCCTGGCTCCAGATCCGCGATGCCGTTGACGAGCCGTGGGTCGCGCTCGACGACGCCTACTGGCAGTTCAACTACTGCAAAGACCACCTGGTGACGTGCGGCTCGTTCACCGGCTTCGACGACAAGGCGAGTGCCGAGCTCCGCGCTCGTTTTGAATAGGTACTCCGATGAAAGTGCTGGTTCATTCCGATCTTGACCTCGAGTTCCCACCCTTCGGGGTAATCGGGCTGAGATGATCTTGTTTCTCGACTTCGACGGCGTGCTCCACTCCGAGGGGGAGGGGCACTTGCCCAACGACGGCACAGATTTCTGCTTCCTGCCTCGCCTGGAGGAACTACTGCGCGAGTTCCCTCATGTGAGGATCGTCATCAGCTCGAGCTGGCGCGAGCGGCTGGCCTACCCGACACTCCTCAAGCCGTTCTCCGAAGACATTCGAGCTCGGATCATTGGCATGACACCTCCGCGCAAATTCGGTCTTCCTCACCCATTCGCCCACCGCGAGGGAGAGATCCTCGCCTGGTTGCAGCTTCACGATGCAGTCGATGGGCCGTGGGTCGCGCTCGACGATGCCGAATGGCAGTTTGACCGCTGCAAGGACCATCTGGTCGTCTGTGGCTCGTTCGTCGGCTTTGACGACGAGGCGAGCGCCGAGCTTCGCGCTCACTTCGAAAGAGCATTCCCGTGAAAGTGTTGATCCTTTCCGACCTTCATCTCGAGTTCGCGCCTTTCGAGCCTGAGCCCGGTCTCGAGTTCGATGTCGTCATCCTCGCGGGCGACATTCATTCGCCGGCCAAGCGCGCCGTTCAGTGGGCGGCGGATCGCTTTCGCGGCAAGCCCGTGGTCTATCTCCTCGGGAATCACGAGTACTACGACGGCCGGCTCGACACGACACTGGCCGAGGCGCGCCGCGAAACCGAAGGAAGCACCGCTGGACCTCCAATCCATTCGCGCGCGCCTACGCCTGCTGGATGGCCTGCGAGGCTGGCGGTGACCCTCGCGATGCGTATGCTCGGTATGCTGGAGTGCCGAGAGCGTTTCCACACAGCCTCGGCCAGGACCGGACACTCGAACAGAGTGCTTGTTGACCCCAAGACGTCGTAGACCCCGCCTCCATGAGCGATTTCAACCTTCTGACCATTTCCACGGTTCAATCCCATATTGGGCCCGCGATTGCTACATATCTCGGTGCAGATCGCTTCGTCGAGGTGAAGCCACTTCACTGGGTCGACAGCAAAGATGCGCCCGTTCGCCGTGTCTTCGCCTACGTACAACTCAAAGGCGGTGTTGTTGCCCCACGATGGGGGTATTCGTTCGATTTTGTGCCGCACCTTGTGGCGGGAGAAATGCAGTGGCATCGCACCGAGAAATCGGCGATTTTTGACGCGTTCATCGACGGGCAATCCGCAGAACTCAATCTCTCATACATGTGGGGTGAACAGGGCCTGCTTGAAGGCATGACATCCCGGCTTTCAAGCGCCGTGCGCCAGGCACAGGACTTCTGGCAGTTGGGTAGGCAAGCGATATACGACCAGGTTGCCACGCTGAGCAACCGCCCCGGGGCAGGCACGTACACACAATTGCCCGCGGCAGCCGCGTTTTGCCATGCGCTTTCAGGGCGCGAAGAAGATGCGCGTCGTGCAATGGCGGCTTATATTGAGCGAGGAAAGCCACGCGAAGACACGGTGCCGAAGCTATGGGCAGCTCTCGACGGCGCGCTCGAATCTGGGCTTGGACGCCAGACGGTGTGAACCCGGCGACTGCTATGCGGTGCCTTCTAGGACCTCCCCGTGCCCCGAAGTGCCGGGCAAGCAACGGGCTACAGTCGGCCAGATGCCGTCGCTCCTCAGCAGAGCTCAGTTCTTAGATTTCAACAAGGGCGGAAAAAATGCAGACTTTGAAGAATCAGTCGACATGGGCCAGGCTCATCAACCGACTCAAACTGGCGCTACTTCGGAGCGGGGCGAAGACTGACTGAACCCGGCCAACTGCGATCGTTCCACGGCGCAGCACAATCGTGTCCAAAGCAGACACCCGCTGCATGCGGCTAACAAGGAGGAATCTTGGGAATCAGCTTATTTGTTGAACGGCCCGGCCGCGCCAATGCCATTTCCTTGGAGGAATGGGGGAAGCTCGTCGCCGACGAGCCGGACCTACGGCTTCGCGCCGAGCCGTATGCCGCCATCAACCCTAAGACCGGTGAACAGGTTTTTCTTCCGGTTGGCGATGCAGACTCAGAGATGCACAGTGGAATGCAATGGCATCCGTTTCTTCGCTTTGCTCGAGGCAAGTTGGTCATGGAGTATCAGCCCGGGTTTGAGAGTCCGGACAATGAGCTTCGGCTGCGGATCGTCTCGATTTCAAGGGCACTCGGCGCTCAGATCACAACTGACGTTGATGATGGGCCCTTGAACTGGTCGCAAAGCCAATAGGTCGGGACGCGGCCATGACCGGCCGGTCGACCGTGCCGACAAAAAGCGTCCGTAGCAGGCATTCAACCGAGGTATGACATGAATCGAGCCGTCGCTTACGCAGCACTTTCGGGCGAGTTGGAGGCATGCCGCCGGCTACCTCGGCCCATGCTTGTCGAACTAATTGGCTCAACGCCTGCCTCGAAAGTCATTGTCGTCGACGGTGAGGAACTGCTGCTTGAAGTACAAGCGGCGTGGGCTTCGCCGAAGAGAATGTCCGTTCGAGTTACCGCAATTGCCTACGGCCCTAGCCATCTGCAAACGGAGCGTCTCGAGGAGCATCTGACCATTCCAATGAGCGATGCTGGCGACATCGATCTCGTTGCGCGTCGTGGGTCACTGCAATGCAGGCCCCAGTAGGTCAGTCGTTCATGATGGAATTCGGTTTCACTCCAGGCTGAATCAATCAGTCGAGACAAGAACTCCTTTTGCAGCAATCCAATAGCGCGCATCACCGCGCCTATCGGGTCATCGTAGTCAACCTGGGACGGCTGCACCCGGAGGCAAAGTTTTCCGCCACGCTCGACGTGCGGCAGCTTCAACTCGAGCCGGGGATCGACTTCAAACCAGCAGGCTTGCGCCGGGAACGTTGCAGGCAACACAAGCCGGACGGCGGAAACACCGGGGAAGTCGCCTCGCAAGTCGATGTCCCAGGCGACCGCGCCGTCATCACGCCGATTGGGGGCGCGTTTGATGTTTTGCCCGTTGGCATCGCTCTCGAGCCACGCGCAAACCGCAGTGACCGCGGTCTCGAAGTGCTGCCGATTCGCCAAGCTTCAGCCCAATGTGTTTTTCGAGCCTACCGGCACTGGGCCACCAGGGTTGCTCTTTGCCAAAGATGAACCTGTGGCCAGGAGACCGTCGAGAACGTTCTCCTTCGGGCGGCTCTCTTTCCAGGCTTCCAAGCCTGCTGAACCGAAGACCGCTCGGATCCGCTCTTCGGCGGGGGCCCGGGCCCCTTGGTGCAACAGGGCCTCCAGGTCGGTCTCCAGTTTGGCGTGCCAGAGGAAGAATTCCCGGGCGCGAGCGCCTTCATCCTTGTTCCAGCGATCGGCGAAGTTCTCTGACTTGAGCGCGGGGTTGTCCACGCGCCAGACCGGAGACTTGCTATCGAAGTGATTGATCATTTCCTCGACGATCGCAAGTGCTACCTCGATCGGCGAATTGAAGTCGTTCGGGCGGGTCGACAGCAAGTGCGCATAGGCCTTAGTGGCGAGCGTCACGATGATGACGGAGATGGGCTGGCATTCCTGCTTCTTTTCCGAGACGCCCCAGTACATGGTGTCGCGATGCAGTTTCATCAGCTGCACAACGCGCCGCAGGATGTCGTCCAACGCGATTTCCTTGTCGGGGATCTTTTCGACACCTGCTTTCGCTTCTGCGAAGCTGACGCTTCGGCGCTCAAGGAACGGAAATCGCTTGGATGAGGAAAGATGTTCACGTCATGTCGCGGGATCTGGAGTTTGGCCGCGATGCGATCCGCAAGCTTGGCGTACTCCCGTTTGGCATCTGCAAGATCCTGTCCATCGATTTCCAGGCGCTTCAGCAGTCGGGCAATCAGCACCTCCCACTGTTGAGACTCCCGGCGGGCAATGAGCTGCTCGAGCACTCGTTTGGAAAGCTTCGGTTGTTCAGACATTTTTCTTCCTCAAAGTTGAAGCGGTGCACTCGCACCAATCCCGGACACAAGTTCCCGCACGTTGTCGGGGCTGATTTCGATGGTCGCCTTGTAGGGCGAGCCGGCGCCCCCGATGGCTTCGTAGCAGACGTAGTTCGCGTGATGTCGCGCTTGCATCTTCTGGCCGAGCGTGACGCTGGCTGAAGTCGGCGCGCAAACGACGAGGTGGATGCACTTGACTTGCCACTCGTCCTGCATCTGGCGGATGGCTCTGTCGAGAGTTATGCCCAGTCTCTTCAGGTCCTCGGGGCGCTTGATGCAGTCGGGGTTGGGTGTGCTGATGCCGATGCGGATCGTCGGGAGCTTCCAGCCCTCCGCGTCTGCAATGGGTTCCGGCAGCCGAGTCACCGCGATATCGGCGGTCAGGTAGAGCAAAAGCGTGGCCTCGCTCGATCCAGGCCCGCGCCCCTTCAGCAGGTCCATCGTGAACTCGAGTGGCGGCGTGACCAACTCCTGGGAGGTCGGCCACAGCCACCATGAAGTTTGCTACCCAATCATCGAACCACAGCAATCTGCGAACGAATTCCGCCCTTGTACGTGAACAAAGTCAGCGCGCCGTTCCTGATGTCTCCCTTTTCGTCGAAGGCGATGGTTCCGGTCAGCCCCTTGTATTTCACCTTGCCTAGTTCAGGCAGGTACACGGATGGCTCCACCGAGCCAGCCTTGACCATCGCATCGGCCAACACGCCTATCGCGTCATAGACGTACGGCGCGTAGATCTGCACGTCTACACCGTTCTTTTCCTTGAATCTGGTTTTGAACTCCTCCAGCGCTTGCCTGGCGTCGTCATCGACGCCCCCTGCCACGGCGCACACAACCGCCCCCTCGCCCAGGGCATCCCCAGCTAGCTTCGGAAGTTCGGTACTGCACATTCCGTCGCCGCCCATGAATTTCGCGTCAATTCCGAGCTGCTTGGCCTGCTTGAGCATCGGGCCACCGACGGCGTCCATGCCGCCGAAGAACAGCACGTCGGGCTTGGCAGCCTTCAGCTTGGTCAAGATGGCGTTGAAGTCGGTCGACTTGTCGGTGGTGAACTCGTGGCCCACGATGGTCGCGCCAGCGGCTTTGGCCGACTTCTCGAACTCCTCGGCGACGCCCTGGCCGTAGGCGGTGCGGTCGTCGATCACGGCGATGTTCTTGCCCTTGAGCGTTTCGACGGCGTACTTGCCCAGGGTGCTGCCGAGTTGCATGTCGTCAGCCACGACGCGGAAAGCGGTCTTGAAGCCCTGGCGGGTGTACTTCGGGTTGGTGGCCGAAGGCGAGATCTGCGGAATACCGGCGTCGCTGTACAGCCTGGAGGCGGGAATGGTAGTGCCCGAATTCATGTGGCCGACCACGCCTTTGACGTTTTCGTCGATCAGCTTCTGGGCCACCGCGGTGCCCTGCTTCGGATCGCCAGCGTCGTCTTCGGGAACCAGCTCGAACCTGGCGACCTTGTCGCCGATCTTGAGCTTCTTTGCATTCAGGTCTTCGATCGCCATCTTGGCACCGAGCTCGTTGTCCTTGCCGAGGTGGGCGATGGGACCGCTGGTCGGGCCGGCGTGTCCGATCCTGACGATCAGCACACCTGCGTCCGGAGCCGTTGCCGCGGATGCCGCGGCTTCTTCTTTCTTGCCGCAAGCAGCCAGGGTGAGTGCGGCCAACGCGACCGCAATCCATTTAATTTGCATAAAAGCTCCAGAGCATGGTGGGGAAAAAAGTAGAAAACCGTTGTGCGATTCGGCGTTCAGGCCGCACAAGCTTCTCGCCGCTAACCAGCGGCACCCTCGTGCTTGCCTGGCGTCGTTGACGAAGGAGCCGATCGAAAGACGCTGCTCAAGCGCAGCAGCCGTATCAGAGCGCCATCTTGTGAGATACGGTCTTCACCACGGTGTAGTGCAGAAGACCTTCCGCGCCGCCTTCACGGCCGAATCCACTGGCCTTGACCCCGCCAAAAGGCGTTTCGGCAACTGATGCTTCCAAGGTATTGAAGGAGAGATTTCCCGTCTCGATTCCGTCGATCATCCGGTCCACGTTGGCCGCGGAATGCGTGAGCCCGTAAGCGGCAAGGCCGAACGGCAGCGAGTTCGCCTTTGCAATGGCCTCATCGAGGGTGGAGACCCTGTTGATGATGGCGATCGGCCCGAAGGGCTCCTCCTGCATGACCTTCGCGTCGTCAGGAACGTCCGCCAGGACCGTCGGCGCGAAGAAGTACCCCTTGTCGCCGATCCGGTGCCCCCCGGTAAGGGTTCTCGCGCCTCTGGCAGCCGCATCTTCCGAAAAGGCCGTCAGCGCTTCGACTCGCCGGCCGCTGGCCACGGGCCCCATCTCGGTTCTCTCCTCGATGCTGTTGCCAACCACGATTGCCGCCGCGTGCTCGACGAAAGCATCGGCGAAACGATCGAAGACTTTCTCGTGGACGAAGAAGCGCGTTGGCGAAGTGCACACCTGCCCCGCGTTGCGCATCTTCCTCGTGGCCGACAGCACGCCGGCCTTGTAGGGGTCCACGTCGTCGCAAACGATCACCGGTGCATGGCCGCCCAGTTCCATGAGCACCGGCTTGCCATGCTGTGCGGCGAGCCCAGTGAGGTGCCGGCCGACGGCCGTCGAACCCGTGAAGGCAACCATCCGCACCTGGTCATGCGGGATCAGATAACTCGAAATCTCGGCCGGAATGCCGAACACCAGGTTCAGGACACCGGGCGGAAGCCCCGCATCATGGAAGGCGCGTGCAATGTGCACAGCACCGCCCGGGGTTTCTTCGGCCGCCTTCAGGATGATCGAGCAACCCGAAGCCAGGGCGCCTGCCACCTTTCGAGCAGGTTGGCTCATCGGAAAATTCCATGGCGAAAAGGCTGCGACCGTACCGATGGGCTGATGCACCGTCATGTACCGGATCCCAGGCTCGCTTGGAATGACGCGGCCGTACATGCGCTGCGCCTCGCCGGCATCCCATTCAAAGAATTCGCAGCCACGGATCACTTCCATGCGCGCCTGCCTGATAGGCTTGCCCAGTTCGGAGCTGATGGCGTAGGCGATCTCCTCATTGCGCTCACGCAGGAGCGCACTGGCGCGCATCATGATTTCAGCGCGTCTGCGCGGAGCGGTACGGCTCCATGTCTTCAAGCCTTTTGCCGCGGCTTCGAGCGCATCGTCGAGGTCCGATTGCCGCGCAACGGGCAACGTGCCGATGGTGGATTCGTCCGAGGGGTTGATGACCGGCATCGTCTCGGACGCGCAGCGCCATTGTCCGTCTATGTACAGTTTCAGATCGGGATAGGTAGGCATGGTGTGCTCGGCAGATGGAAGGCCCGCAGCTGCCGAATGAATGAGTGTTGAATGGATGAACGATGAAGCCGAAGCGGTACTCAAGCGCCGCGCGCCGCGTGCCACGCTTGCCAATCCCGTCCCGGATGCACCGCGCCGCACGAGGGGCAGCGCCTTTGCTCCGGCGCCGCGCCGTAGAAGCTTTCATAGACGCGCGGCAGGTCGTTGACGATGCTCTGAAGCTGGATTTCGGTGCGGTTCACCAGGTGACCGCATTCCGCGCAGTACCACTCGAAGGCATCGATGGTGCCCAGCGGCCTGGTGCGCTCAATCACCGTGCACAGGCTGTTGGGCTCGGGCCGTTGGGGCGAGTGGCGAACATGGGCGGGCAGGATGAAGATGTCGCCCTCGTGCAGGTCGATGCGTTCGAACTTGCCGCGGTCTGCCACCAACAGGTGTGCATTGCCTTTGAACTGGTGAAAGTATTCCTCGAAAGGATCGTCGTGGAAGTCCGTCCGCTGATTCGGTCCGCCCACTACAGTCACGATCAGGTCCGTGTCTTTCCAGATCTGCTGGTTTCCGACCGGAGGCTTGAGCAGGTGCTGGTTCTCGGCAATCCACTTGGGGAAATTGATGGGTTTCAACATGGAGTCTCCATAGGAACAAAGGGCGCTCAGATCGCCATGGCGGCGCTACGGTTCAGAATGGTCCTGAGCACGCTGTGCGCCGTCATGACGGAGGTGCGTGCGTTGCCGGCGTCGGGTTGACCGGCGATTCGAGTGACCATGCTCCCGCCCGCCGACGCCGCCTCGATCTCATGCACGTTGACGGACGCACCCGGGTCTGCGATCAATTCGACTTGCGTTGCGTCCAGGCCCAGACCGGCTAGCGCCACGGTGGCTGCAACATTTGCGTTTCGGGGGTAGAGGGCGGCGGCTTCGCGCGCGCTGCCTTGAAAAAAAGCCGTCGGGCTGGCAAGCGAAGCGAGGTCTACGCTTCTTTCCGCAACACTGCCAGCCCACGCCTGCGACGGCTTGGACGCGCGATAAACCACGCGCGTGAGCCCTGCCGTGCGCGCCGCGCCGAGCCAGTCGATGCCACCGATTGCGCCCGACGGCACGAGGATCTGGCGGCCCGCAGCGGCGGCCGCATCGCGCAACCGTCGTTCTCGCGAGGCATCCGCGAGGGCGCCGCTCGAGACCAGCACCAGATCGATGCCTGCATGCAGGACGGGGGCTGCGTATGTGTCCACCGCCTGATGGCCCGCGCATTCGACGACCATGTCGAGACCGAAGTTCAGCATGGTTTCCAGGTCCTTCGTCACCGCGAGCGATGAACTTTGGGCATGCGGTTGAACGGATGCGGGCGCGGAGACGAGGATGGCGGCCACTTCCACTGAAGCTTTCGCATGCGACAGCAGAAGCTGATGCAGCGCGCGACCGATGGCGCCATAGCCGATCAAACCAATGCGCTGCATTCAATACACCTTTTCTTCCATGGTCCGGCTCAGGCCTGCTTGAGACCGCTGCGGGCGAACGCTTCGCGTGCTGCAGCCTTCTGCCCTTCGGTCAAGTTCAGCAGAGGCCGGCGCACCGGGCCGCCGACCTGGCCCAGCAACTCCAGCCAATACTTCGTATACGCCTGGGGTGTGCCGCTCGGGCGTGCCGAACGAAAAGCGGTGCGTGCGGGTTCCAGGCTGTCGCGTATCGCACGAGCCTCGGCCAGCTTGCCGTCGAATGCGAGTTGTGTGTAGGCATTGATGCGCTGGTCGACTGCGGTCTGCAGCAGGAAGGGCGGGGTGGAGCACAGGTACAACTGCCAGCCGAGTTCGACGATGTTTTCGAGCCACTCCTCTTCCGAGGCCGTGCTGACGAGGATCCTGTCGCCGGCCAGCCGTGTCAGTTCACGGTACAGCGCGCGATCGACGCTGTACTTGATGGCAACGATGTTGGGCAACTCGGCGATGCGCGCGCACAGCTCGGGGCTCATCACATAGCCGCAATCCGGGTGATTCCACAAGGCGATGCCGATGTCCAGCTGCTCGCTGAGGTAGCGGTAGTACTCGTAGACCGTTTCTTCGACGTCCTGGTGGAAGTGCAGGACGGGGCTGTGCACGACGATGTAGTCAGCGCCGATGTCCTGGGAATGGCGAGCCAGGGCAAGCACAACGTCCAGATTGGCATCCGAGCAGGAAGTCACGATGCCGCAATGGCCCGCAGCTTCCTCGACGGCGATCTCGAAGCTTCGTTTGCGCTCTGCCAGCGACATGGAGAAGAACTCTCCCTGCTTGCCGGTGACGAACAGTCCACCCAGCCGCAGCGTGTGCACCCAATGGCGCAGATTGCGGCGGAATCCCCCTTCATCGAACGACAGGTTTTCGCGGAACGGCGTGACGGTCGCGGCCCAGACGCCACGGAAATGTTCGCGGGCATAGGCCTTGGCATCTTGCTTGCGGTACTTGCGGTTCATGGAGCTGCTTTCTTGAAAAGGGTTGGTGCCTATGGCACCGGATGTGTTGCGTCGGCACAGAGCGCATCGGGACGAAGTCGACCGGCGGCATGGGAATTTGCCCCGCCAGGCGGCGGAGCCGGGGCCACGCGCTGCTTCCTTTTTCCTGCTCTGCACCCTTGGTTGCGATGGGTCGGATTTGGCCGTCTTGCAGGCGCCAGAACAAGCGAAATACTTTGAAGGATTGCTCAGCGTTTCTGCAAAGTCGCCAAGGTTTGTCTCGCCTCACGCGTCGCATTCACCGTGATGTCGGGCGAGACGGGTGGATGCTGTCTCGATGCGTGCCCGATGCATGGCGCATGACGCGGGCGAGACCAGCCGCCGGCGTCGCCATGCCCGCCGGTCGTCGCGCGCTGCCGCGAGGGCAGGCCCCTCAGTAACGAGCCGCTCCCATCCCGGCCCGCATCGGCAATTTCCTTATTCGGGAATCGGAACGCCGATCGCCGCTTTCACTTCCTGCATGGCGAAGCTGCTGCGCAGCATCTTCACGCCCGGCAATCGCCTGAGCTTGTGCTGCATCAGCGTCGAGTAGCGCTCCAGATCCTGTGCGACGACAAGCAGGATGAAGTCCTCCGGACCGGACACGCCGTAGCAGGCAATCACCTCCGGGATGTCTTTCACGCTTTGCTCGAACAGCATCGAGTGCGCTTCGTCCTGGCTGTCGATGCTGATCGTCACGAACACAAGCACTCCCCACCCAAGCGCTCGCCGGTCCAGCCTTGCCTGATAGCCCGCGATGACCCCTGCTTCTTCCAGCCGCCGGACGCGCCGCCAGCTCGGTGATTGCGAAAGATGAGTGAGCTCCGCCAGCTCCGTGCTGGTCAGGCGGCCGTTCAACTGAAGCTCCCGCAGCACCAGGCGGTCGATTCGATCCAGCTCTATTTGCATGATTTATCCAATCTTGAAGAGATATTTGGGTTGATTAGTCGCGAGAGGCGGCATTAAGGCGCCACAAAGCCTAACAAATGCGCATCATGCTGCATACACTTTCTTTCCCATGAACACACCTGCATCTGCGAAATCGATCCCTTTGACACGAGAGTTCTGCCTCGGGTTGGACAGCGAAGACCCGTTGTCCGCGCACCGTGCGCGCTTTCAGTTGCCGCAAGGCGTGATCTACCTGGACGGCAATTCGCTGGGAGCCCTTCCCAAGAGCGTTCCGCAGAGGCTCCGTAAGGCCGCGGAGGTCGAGTGGGGGGATGGATTGATCCGCTCGTGGAATGACGCCGACTGGTATCCCGCCCCGCAACGTGTGGGCTCTCGGATCGCCCGCCTGATCGGCGCCGGAGCGCGCGAAGTCATCGCTGCCGACTCGACATCCGTGAACCTGTTCAAGGTCTTGTGTGCGGCTCTACGGATGAGGCCGGGGCGCAAGGTCATCCTGGGAGAGAAGGACAACTTTCCTACCGACGCATACATCGCCAGCGGCGTGAGCAGCCTGATGGGCGCGCAGTTCCGTGCGGTCGAGGCTTCGGATGTCCTCGACGCCATCGACGAGACAGTCGCCATTGTTTCGCTCACCCACGTGAACTACCGCACGGGGCGTCTCTATGACATGGCGGCGATCACCGCGCGCGCCCACGAGGTCGGCGCGCTGGTGGTATGGGACCTGTGCCATACGGCCGGGGCGATGCCTTGCGACCTGAATGGCTGCGGTGCCGACTTCGCGGTCGGCTGCGGCTACAAGTACCTCAATGGTGGCCCGGGCGCTCCGGCGTTCGTCTTTGTCGCCGAACGCCATCAGGAGGCTTTGGATCAGCCGCTGTCGGGTTGGCACGGCCACGCGAAGCCTTTCGAATTTGTCCAGCAGTATCAGCCGGCGACGGGCATCGACCGGATGCTCGTCGGCACGGCGCCTCAACTGGGGCTGATCGCGCTGGAGGAAGCCCTGCATGCCTTCGACGACGTCGACATGGCCGCACTGCGCCGCAAGAGCGAACGGATGACCGAGCTCTTCATCGAGCTTGTAGACCAGGAGCTGGACGGTTTCACCGTGGCGACGCCGCGCGAAGCGGCGCTGCGCGGCAGCCAAGTGTCGCTGGCGCACGAACACGGCTACGCGATCATGCAGGTCCTCATCGAGCGAGGCGTCATCGGCGACTTCCGTGCACCGAACATCCTGCGCTTCGGATTTGCGGTGCTCTATCTGCGTTTTGCCGACGTGTGGGACGCCGTGGCGCAGATCAAGGATGTGATGGCTACAGGCGCGTGGAAGAGCGACCGGTACATGGTGCGCAAGGCGGTCACCTGAACTTGCGCCATCCGTCTCTCGTGTGTTCTTTCCATGTCCTGTGTTGCAGCGATGAACAATGACTTTCCAGCTCGACTGGTTGATCTCCTGGGAGCGTCGGCCGTCAGAGTCGGCGACGCCATTCCGCCGCATCACACGACGGATTGGAGCGGTATGGCGCCGGTGAAGCCCCTTGCACTGGTCATGCCATCCAGCACCGAAGAGGTCGCCGGTGCCCTGCGGCTGTGCCAGCGTTTCCGTACACCCGTGGTGCCGCAGGGAGGGCTTACCGGCCTGGCCGGCGGTGCGAGGCCCGTCGGCAACGGCATTGCGCTTTCGCTGGCGCGGATGAACGCCATAGGCCCCATCGACAAACAGGAGTCCTGCGTGGAGGTTCAAGCAGGCGCGACGCTTCAGGCCGTACAGGAGGCCGCGCAGGCCGAGGGTCTCTCGTTCGGGATCGATCTGGGTGCGCGCGGCTCCTGCCAGATCGGCGGCAACCTGTCGACCAACGCCGGTGGCATGGGCGTAATCCAGTCCGGAATGATGCGCGAACAGATGCTGGGCCTGGAGGTCGTGATGGCCGATGGTCGCATCCTGAACATGCTGCGGCCCATGTTGAAGAACAACACCGGCTACGACCTCAAGCAACTCTTCGTGGGCGCCGAGGGAACTCTCGGCGTGATCACGCGCGCCTTGCTCAAGCTCCGTCCCGAGGTGCATTCCAGGACGACCGCTTTTCTCGCGCTCCCTGACTACAACAGCGCGATCGTGTCATTGAGACGGCTGCAGACCAGCTTTCCGGGCGCCGTCGCGGCGTTCGAGCTGATGTGGGAAGACTTCCATCGGCTCGCCATCGCCTGGAACGCCATGGCGCCTCCCTTTCCCGAGCGCTACCCTCTGTTCGCCTTGATCGACATCGATGGCCATGAGGACGCTTCGACGACCGCGCAACTGGAAAGCGTCCTGGCTTCGCTGATGGAAGCAGGTGCGGTTGCGGATGCCGTCATTGCCCAGACCAGCGCGCAATCGCGCGCGCTCTGGCGCGGCCGCGAGATTCCGGCCGAGTTCCATTCGCGGATGCATCCGATCAGCTTCGACATCAGCCTGCCGGTGTCGAAGCTTGGCGATTTTGCGGAGAACTGCGTGGCAGCAATGTCCCAACGGTGGCCTGGCCATCGAACGGTGCGCTTCGGCCATCTGGGCGATGGCAACTTGCATCTGACGACGGATGCGAGATCGATCGACGCCCCTCCCGAAGAAGCCGAACGCATGGTGGAGCACTTCGTTTTCGATCTCGTGGCGCAGAGGGGAGGCAGCGTGTCTGCGGAGCATGGGATCGGGCTGCTGAAAAAGCCATACCTCTGCTTCAGCCGCACCGAGAGCGAGGTCGCTGCGATGCGTTCGGTAAAGGCGGCGTTCGATCCACTGAATCTGCTCAATCCCGGAAAGATCTTCGATCTGTCCTGAGCCCCTTGCCTTTGTCCCTGTTCGACCTAAACCCACCGAGAAAAATCAGATGAAATTTGCGGCCCGGCTTGTCCAGCAACTGAGCGTATCGGCATTGATTGCATTCGCGCTTGCACCGACTTCGACATTTGCGCAGAACGACTCCCCCATCCGGATACTGGTGGGCTTCTCTCCGGGCGGGAGCACCGACATGATCGCCCGCCACCTGGCCCTTGGCCTTCAGCGGGAGCTGGGGCGGCCCGTGGTCGTCGACAACAAGCCGGGCGCGGGCGGACAGATCGCGGCCCAGGCGCTCAAGCAGGCGAAACCCGACGGGCTCACGATCTTCCTGTCCAACAGCCACGCCATTTCGATGATTCCGCTGACAGTACGGCAGCCCGGCTACGACCCCGCCAAGGATTTTTCTCCTGTGGCGCTCGTCGCGCTCATCCCCGACGTGCTTGTCGTGAGTACCAGGGGCGTGCCGGGTTCGACGCCGAGCCTCAAGGATTTCGCTGCCTGGGCCAAGGCCAATCCCGGCAAGGGCAACGTCGGCGTTCCGGCCCCCGCCAGCGCGCCGGACTTCGCGGTATCGATGATTTCCGCCGAGATCTCGGCGCAGCTCGTATCGGTGCCTTACCGCGGCGAAGCGCCGCTGATCCAGGACTTGATCGCAGGCCAGATTCCGGCGGGCATCGGCTCCATCGCCGCGACGCTGCCGGCCGCAAAGGAAGGCAAGATCCGGATCGTCGCGATCAACGGGATGGCGCGCTCGCCGAGCTTGCCCGACGTGCCGACCTACGGCGAACTCGGCATCGCTGGGTACGAGACAGTCGGATTCACCGCGCTGTACGCACCTGCGGGAACATCCGACGCATTGGTGAAAGCCTATGCTGCTGCAGCGTCGAAGGTCGTGGGCTCGAAGGATTTCTCCGAGAAGATGACCGCCCTCGGTGCCACCGCGGTGCAGGGTGCGCCCGAAGACGTAAAGAAGATGATGCACGCCGCCGACACCAGCTTTGCATCGATGGTCAAGCGCACGGGGTTCCAACCACAATGAGTACGGACATCGAATACCCCATGACCTTGGCTGACCGGGAGCGGGAATACTCCCCCAGCTCTTGCATCGGAGGCAACTACCAACCGTTCCTGGACGAATACCAGGCCCGTAGCGAAGAGGCCCTGCAACGGCATGCGGTGGTACTGAATCTCTCCTATGGCGAGAAGGCATCGAATCGGCTTGACTTCTTTCCTGCGCCTGCAGCAGCGATCTTGCCGCCGTTGCTGGTGTTCATTCACGGGGGCTACTGGCAGGAGCTGACGAAGGCGTCCTCGCTTTTCCCCGCGAATGGTTGCGTGCCCGAAGGCATCGCTTTCGCTGCCATCGACTACACGCTGGCCCCGGAAGCCAGCGTGCTGGACATCGTCAGGGAGTGCAGGGCCGCCCTGCGCTGGCTGCATGCACAAGGCGCTGCACTCGGCTTCGACCCACAGCGCATCGTGGTCGCCGGCAGCTCGGCGGGTGCCCATCTCGCGGCCATGTGCTGCCTGCGAGGCTGGGCGAGCGACTCCGATCTCCCGCCTGGACTGCCGCGGGCGGCGGTGCTGGTCTCGGGCATCTACGTGCTCGAACCGCTCATCGGCACGTCGATCGACGCGGCCTTGTCGCTGACTCCCGATGAAGCAGCGCTCGTCAGTCCTGGATTGCTGCCGTTGGACGGATTTCCGCCCGCGTTGGTGTGCTGGGGCGAATTCGAGACAAACGAGTTCAAGCGTCAAGGCACGGAATTCGCGTCGCGCATCAGCCGAGCGCGATCAGGTTCTGACACTGACACTGGCATCAGCGCCTTCGAAGTGCCGTCGCGCAATCACTTCGACGTCATCCTGGATCTCGCCCAACGCGACACGCCGCTCGGCGACGCTGCCCTGGCGTTGCTCGCCCGCCCCTGAATCATTGGAGAAAAACGATGCCCGCTTATCGCCCTCAATTCCCGCACATCGTCGACATCAGCGGCGTCAATGCCTGCGCTGAAGCGCGGCCGATGCCCATGACAACGGACACCAGCCGGGCCGAAACCGCCCAGTCGACCGGCGGCGCACCCCTCGTCGACTTCGCTGGCAAGAGCAACCCCTACGTCGACTACCAGAGTATCGATCTGCTGCTGTCCCTGCAGCATCCCCGCAGCCCCGGCTATGACGAGACATGTTTCTTCATCATGGGGCAGGTCAAGGAGTTGCTGTTCAAGGCCTTGCATTTCGAGCTGTACAACGCGCAGCTGCAACTGGCGAAGGATTGCGTGGACAACGCCTGCGAGATCCTGGTGCGGGCCAAGGCCTATGCGCAGTACATCACCAGTTCGTGGGACGTGCTTTCGACCATCTCGCCCGCGGGATTCAATGAGTTCCGCGACTATCTGGGCACGGCCTCGGGCCAGCTTTCGTTCATGTACCGACACGTCGAGTTCGTGCTGGGCAACAAGAGCGCGAGGCTTGCAAGCGCCTTCAGGAACATGCCTCACGTCTGGCCCGGCATTCACGCCGCCTTGCACTCGCGCAGCCTCTACGACGAAGCCATCGCGCTTCTTTCCAGGCGTGGTCACGCGATCGATCAGGCGGCGCTCGAGAGGGATTGGTCGCAACCTTACAGCGTGAATGCTTCCGTGGAACAAGCCTGGGCCAAGGTGTATGAAGATCCCGCCCCCGGCAACGACCTCTATCGGCTCGCAGAAGCCCTGGTTGCGCTGAGCGACCAGATCAGCCAGTACCGCTGGAGGCATTTCGTCTCGGTCCAGCGGCTGATTGGATTCAAGGCGGGAACGGGCGGCTCTGCGGGCGTGGGCTGGCTTCAGCACGTCACGGAGCATCGCCATTTTCCCGAGCTGTGGTCGATTCGCACGGATTTCTGACGGATAGCGGGTGCGAGCAAGGTGAGCGTGCGCATGCCGTCTTTTCCGCAGTCGGCAGTGACCATCCGGCAATTGCGCGCATTTGTCGCGGTTGCCCACGAGGGCAGCATTACGCGCGCGGCGCAACGCCTGTATCTCACGCCTTCGGCCCTGTCCATGTTGATCAGTGCGCTGGAAGGCGAACTTGCTGTTCGTCTGTTTGACCGGACGACACGCAAGATCGCACTCACGGAGGCAGGCCAGGAATTGTTGCCATCGATTGAACGCGTATTCGAGAGTCTCGAGAGCGCGTTCGAGGGTCTTCGTGGTTTCGTCGACCGGCGCGCGCATCGTTTCGCCGTCGCGACCTCCCCTCTGCTTGCATCCACGCTGGTTCCATACCTCCTTGCGAGTTTCAAGAAGCGTTTCCCGCAGGTCAGGGTGGAGATACTCGATCTACCGGTGGACAGCGTTGCCGCGGCAGTGCGTAGCGGGCAGGCAGCCTTTGGCATATGCACGTCAGATCTGAATGCACAGGATCTCTCGACCACGACTCTTTGCCAGGATCGTTTGATGCTCGCCTGTCCGGCTGGTCATGCGCTCGCCTCGCTGCGTGAAGTGCGATGGTTCGATCTGTGCGACGAGCCGCTTGTGCTGCTGCGCCAAGGCAGCGGACTGCGCGTACTGGTCGAGCAGGGTTTCGCCGGAATCGGAGAAACGTTCAAGCCCGCTTATGAAGTAGCGCAGGTCACCACCGCCATCGGACTCGTGCAGGCCGGCCTCGGCGTATCGATACTTCCGTCGTTCGTACTGTCGTGCGCGTTGCCAGCCGGCGTCGTATTCGTCCCCTTGGGGGATCCCGTGATAAAGCGAGCCGTTGTAGCCATCTCCAAGGCTGCGCAAAACCTCTCCGAATCCAGCGAAGCATTCTTCGCGTACTCCTTCCATGAATCAAAAAAGATGTTCAACTCATGACGGGAAAAAAGTAACTGGCATGGTTCTGGCGATTCATAAGGCGGTCGAGCTGTAGAAGTCGATGTTCGATCCGGCGCGACAGAAGGCACCAACGCGAATGTCCTCGCCGAATCACCAACGTGACTGTGATGCCAGCGCGCTACAACTCGACGCAGATCCCGAGGGGAAGGAACTGAGGCCGAGCTGTGCTGCTTCTTCAGCAGGCTTCGATGCATCCCCTGCGCAGCACGTTGGTGCATGCTGCGGTCAAGGCTACGCAACAATCCGAATGCCCACAGTTAGAGAGGCGCCGCAGAGCCGGCGGGCTTTCCCTTGGGAATTGGGCACCCATTCAGCATGTAGTACCCCGACGACGCTGAGGCCTATGCGATCACCGAGCCCGCCGGCTCTGCACTGCGATTTGTTGCGCAGTCATGCTTCGTCCCGGTTCCGTGCGCGGGCGAATTCGTCGCGGTGCTTCATGAAGCGGTGATAGGACATCCGCAGATGCAACTGCATCACCTGGCGCGCCAACTCGCCGTCGCGTGCCTCGACCGCGAACGTGAGATCGCGATCAAGAATCAACGGTCGTGGATGCGCCGGTAGCCAAAGCGTCTGCGCTCATGCGCCAGTTCGACGATTCGCGTGCTCAGGCTGGCCGTGGCCTCGCCCATGTTGGGAGGCTCCCGGTAGCTGGTCCTGGACAACCCCGCATAGCGACAGGCGCGGCGCTCGCTGATGGACAGTTCCTCAACCATCCTGGCAGCGGTCTGGCGCTTGGCCTGCGGGGTCAGTGCTTTACCCCGAAGCCCACCTTCAGCGCTTCGATGTGCAGGTGGGCTTCAGCCAGCAATTTCTTGAGCTTGGCGTTCTCGCTCTCGATGTCACGCAACCGTGTGGCTTCGCTGGCCTGCATGTCGCCGAACTTGGCGCGCCACTTGTAGAAGGTCGCATCGCTGAAGCCCGCCCAGGCGACACAGTTCCTTGATCGCCATACCGCCCTCAGCCTGCCTGAGAAATCCGATGATCTGCTCGTCGGTGAATCTGCTCTTCTTCATGTCCGTTCTTCCTCTGAAAATGGACTCTACTAACCTTCAACGGGTACGGGCTATGGGGAATAGGTCAGCACGGCCGTCGCTTCCTGGCTTGCCTCGCACTTGACGACACGCCGCCGATTTCCTTGGCCCGCCTCTAGAATCTTTTAACCGCAGATGCATGCGCGTATGTAGTGAGACATCCCTTCCAATGAACACTCCTAGCTTGTCGCCCGCTACTGACCAACAATCTGACACGCCCAATCGCTCCGGGCTGCAGGCTCGGATCGTCGATCTGCCTGACAAGGACTTCCTTACCTGCAGCGAGCTGACGTTTTCGATCGCCGATGCGCTGGTCGGCCGCATCGACGAGATGTTGCCTTCATCTGAGACGCGAGCAGCTTGGACTGATGAGTTCGCTTCCAGGCGTTTGTACCCACGGTCATATTCGGCGCGGCAGATGATCATGCAGCGTAGGCGAGAGGAAGGTGCAGCCCTCTCAAGTGGAGTTCTCAAGCCATTGATATCGCCGGAAAGAGAACGCTGGCTGGATGCATGTGCGCACCGCCTACAGGACCTGCAAGCCTGGGTGACCCGGGAGAAGCTCCAGATCTTTACCGCGGCCCGGACACAAGCGCTCTCTCCCGCGCCGGGAACATATCTACGCCGCGCGGATGCCGTCCGCTATTGCGTGGAATCCGGTTTCGAAATCAAAAAACGCGCGGTCGCCGATACCCGGGTATCGCATCGCACTCCAGCAGCACCAGTTGTCGCGGAGACGAGATTGCACGCGGAGAGGCCGACTGCCGCGAAGTCCAGTTCGAGGCTCCTACGCGCCAAGGAAGCCATTTCCCGCACGGGCCTTTCTCGCTCGACCTTCTACGAACGGCAAAACCCGAAGAGTCAGTACTTCGATGCGACTTTTCCGAAACCCGTGCAGATCGGCCCAAGTGCCATAGCCTATCCGGAAGAAGAACTCGACGCGTGGCTCGCATCTCGACCGCGGAAGGAACGCTGATTGCGCGGCGACATGCGACCAACCCAAGCAGCTTTCGACAGCAACAGATTCATTCGCTGAAAGTTGGCATGCCTGAACCCAAGCCCAACTTTCCACGCACTGCCTGGAACGCGAACACAGAAGCCCACCGCGTATGGTCTCTGAACGGGCACAAGCGCGTCACGATCGCGCATCTGCGCGAGCATTTGAAAACCGTTTCCGATGTTCTTCATCGACCCGATCTAGATCCATTTCAAACGGGGTCAACGCAAGCTAGCGATTTGTCCGAAAGCGAAGCAAAAGCCCTTGCCCTTTTTGGAATAAGCACGCGCGTGCTTATTTTTCAGCGCAATCCTCAAAAAGCAGTCCAGCAGCAAAGGGGACGAATTGAGGAGTGGCTGTTCGACAAGTTATGGGCGCGGCCTTCTGACCCCGAGTATTTGGACATGATGGGTGCTTTTTGCCAACACATCGCCGAGGACCTCCGTCGCCCGCCTCGAACTCTGCGAGCGTGGCCGGAAGTTTCGACCCATTCGTCGGATGCCTCTGTTGCCGACCACTGCGGTACAGCTGACTATTCCATAGCTGCTCGAGCAGCAGAATTGGAAATTGCGCCAACAACGCAGCCCGGGTTCAAAAAGCCGGACGGCAAAGCACTGCCAATTTTTCATATCAGGAAAATCCTGCAGCTTCGCCTGCAGCGAAAATTCAGCCGCAATGCCACGGCCAAAGAGCTCGGCATCGCCGGCGGATCAGTAACCTACTTCACGACTCTTGCCCTGAAAGCCGGCCTGACTTGGGAAAGAATTTCTACTTTTTCCGATACTGATTTGCAGGCGCTCATGCGGCCCGGTAAGTCCAAACGGCAACTCCGTCCGCAGCCAGACTTCAACGAGGTTCGTCGCCGTCTGCAACAGGGTGAGACGCTCAAGCAGGCGTGGAAACAGTACCGAGATCAACATGCGAACCAACGCCCCTACGGCTACTCGCACTTTCACGAGCTCTTCCAGCAGTGGCTACCAGTTGGGGATTCGGCGAAAGCGGGCAAACAGGGTCGCAGCAAGTAACCGGAGTGAGGCCGAATGCGATACCCACTGCCATGGCAGACCTACGCAAAGTTTCCCTGTAGGGCCTAGCAATCCTTCCAAACCGGCCAAATCGTAGTCAAACCGGCTTAAACGTAGCCCTGGAATCCGATTTCTTCTGACCACCTCTGATTCCGTTTTAACTGACCAGTCGCCTCCATCTTTCTTGCATCTCGCTGCTCATCTATGCCACGGAAACGCGCTGATCCATCCGCCCTTACCCAATCCGAGTGCTATGCACAGATGGCAATCGATCATCAGACCTTCTATCAGCGGAATGCTCAGGGGCAACTCATCGCCTACAGCACAGATGACGGCGAACAGGTTTCTTGGCTGGCGAGGCTTGATCGCTTCGTTGCCATGACCGAGGCAGTTGACGAAGCTATTTGGGAAAAAGTTACTACGGAGGGCTTGAAGCCAATCCTTCGGGCTTTGGCACCGGGAGTCGACGCATCACGACTCAGGCGCTTCATTCAGCTGGCCGACGATAGCAGTGTTCAACGCAACCTGCATTTCAGCGAGCCGTTCCAGATATTTGTGCAAGCCCGCAATGCTGCAAGGCACCCCGAAGAGACTGCGTCCCTTGACCAACGGACACAGCCAAGGAAGAAAAATATTACGAAGGAAAAAGAGGAAGATTTAATTCACCTTCTCAAAACACTGCGCTCCAGAATTCTCGAAAGAACCTATCGGCGCAGGCTTTCTCACCGGAAGGAAGCCGCCACGAATAATTTCAAAAGAGGAAAAAAGCTTTTTGAAGAGCTTTTCGAAGCCAAGAGCGCACTCGCAGTCACAAGACTTGAACTGGGGCATTTGAACAAGCCTTGCTTCGATATTTCCAGCGCCAAAGCCGACGTAAAAAGGTTTTTTAACAATCTGCGTAGCGCGAATTCCCGCAGCTCATTGAGTGAGTTGCTTGGGTATGTCTGGAAGCTCGAGTTCACTCCATCGAGGGGCTACTATCTTCACTTGGTCCTGATATTTGAAGCAATTTCTGTGCGTAATCCAGCGCCCCGCGTTGCGGAGATTGGGGAACTCTGGAGGCACCTGACTTTGGGCAGAGGATATGCCTTCGATTGCAGCCTTTCTCCAAATGCCTTTCATCAGGTCGGCATCGGTGTGCTCAAGCGCGATGACAGGTCCGCAAGAGACGAATTCCTGAAATACGGCATCGAGTATCTCACGATGAAGGATCAATTTTTGAAGCCCTACGCTCCCAAGACAAAGCTTTTCGATGCTTCACAATTCAGATCAGCGAACACCAAACTCAAGAAACAGGAAAGAGGCCAAGCCACCTGAGTTCGGCGCTTGTAGAGCTCCTACTCGTCTTAGGCTTGGACTCAACGCAGGGATGAAGCCTCGCGCAATCAGAGGAATTCTGGAGTCCCGCTCCGGCGAGACGTAGGCAGAGCGCTGTTTGCGTGGTTACAGCGCCGCTCGCTGAGCCGTCACTGCCGCCTTCGCCTCGGCGTCCATTGACCGAATCCGCGCCGGCCCAAGGTGTCGCTCAGCAACGGGAGAAAGTCCACGCTCAGTGCGACTGAGATGACTCACCCGCACGTCGTGCCCGTAGTGTTCCAAAGCGGCGTTGAGTGTTTCCTCCCAGCTCTTTCTGAGTGACTTTGTCCGGGCCGCAAGCTCAGCACGGCTGAAGCCACAGTTGTCCTTCTTGCATCCTCCCAGTTCGGGGTACATGGGGTTGTAGCGACGGAAGTATTGCGTGGAAGATCGCACGATGCCGTCCGGCATGCGTTCAGAGAGCATGATGTGCGCGTGGGGCTGCGGGCATCCACCGAACGCGGCAGTTGGGGAATGAACTGCAAACTGATAGACCTTGACGCCCGCAAGCTCCCGAGCGTAGCAGCGCGCCAATTCCACATTTTGCTCCATGGACAGTTCGTTCGGCAGAGCCACCTCGACCTCTCGGTAGACAGCGCCGTTGCTACGTTCGTGCTTGTCGGCCATCGTCCAGAACTTAGCTGGCGAGCCCTCTGACCACTCGGGAAGATTCCCATGTCCATGAGCGACCAGGTCTTCTTTCTCGCCATGGTGGCCCGAGCGAATGATGTAGTACGCATGCGGCTTAGCACAGCCCTTCTTTCCGCTCTTAACGCTCAAGTGATAGCTTGCCATTTCGGCTCTCCTTTATAAAAGATGAAAAATAGAGAAACGGTAAGTGCGCATCAATCTGCTCCCCTGCTGTCGATAGCTCCAGGCCGCTTTCATCAACTCAGTCACTTCTCATGTTCTCCAGAACATGATGAAGTGCAGTAGAAAATTACTGATAGACGAAAAGAGAAAGAAGAAGAGTGAAATGAGGGCCAAAGGACCGGGGAGGTTCTGACTCAATGGTCTTGACCCAACCCAGAGCCACAATCTGAAGATGCACTCCTCCCTCCTATCTGTACTTGACACGCTCTCGGCTGGCGGAGATGGACATGTGCGAGTGCAGGGAGTGGCTTGTGCGGTGGAGCGATTCGGCTTCGCCAAGCGGTAGTCGCCGGACTCGACAAGGCTGGTTGTCAGCATCTGCATTCCCACGAGCTCCGTAGAGGCCGGCACCGGTCGGTGACGAGCATCGGCATTCGTCAGCCCTTGAATCAGAAATGCAGATCGTCTGAAATCGATTTGGCTGAACCCGCGTTCCTGTCGACGCTGGCGGGCAGCAGATCGATGCAGGATGGCCTGGGTGACGTGACAACAGTTTTCTGAGTGCCGGAGGTGCTCAGGTTGGATCGCGCGAACTGGGAAATTCTTATCGTGTCAGCCCATGACATGACAGCCATTCTGCTGTTGAAAGAGCCGATCAACTCCACCTTGGGACCGAGCCATGAGCTACTTCTCTCGATACCGTAAACATCCAGCTGGCGAATGCTCTCTTTGCCACAAGCCGCTTGGAGAACTCTACTTGACTCTGTCGCGTATCCAGCTTCCGGCCAGTCGATTCCCGTCGGCACATTGCCCGCCATGGGAACTTGAGCGCAGCAAAGTCATTGCGGCTTATTGCCCAGCCCACAGTCTGGACGTAATCAAGAGCAAGCTACAAGCCCTGGGCATTGCCTCAACAAACCCGCCCCTCACGCACGGAACGTGGCGATGCGGGTGCTGCGGCATCAATCCCGTCAACTACAGTGCGCCGAATACCCTTTATGCGGTGCATACGCTGAATTTCAATGGATGGGGAGTTCAAGACGTTTTCGGCGAACTTATCGACGTCCTCACTTGCGTCGAGTGCGAAACCTCATTCACAGACCCGGACTCGCCGCGCGCCGGTCAGAGAGCCCAACCCAACGATTCCATTTCAGCGGCCGCAAAGCCGTAGACGTCAACAGGCGCCCGCTCCCGCTTTGCCCTGCATGTCGCGCACCGGTCCAAATGGCCGAGCAAACTCCTCGAGGCGTTGGCGTGCGCAAGCGGCGAGCCCATCGATGCGCCGCTGTCTATCGAGCAACTGCGATCAAGCCACCGAGCAGTCGCCCGGAGCGTGGACTGACACCAGAGGCTTCCCGTGCAAGAGGGCTGAGCCGATGGCGCCTCCCATGCCGCTCGATCGCAGAGCCCAAATACCAGGAGAACAACATGTCCCAATATTGGAACAAGGTCCCTTCGAAGCATTGCTCAAACTGCGGAGCACTCATTGGCCAGCTTCACGTGAACTTGCACCGCAACGAAGAACGCTTTGAACTACTTCGCCCCCCAACCAACCTGGAAGTGAGAGATGCCCGAGTGCTGAAGTCATACTGCATGAAGTGTGGAGTCAACGCTGCGCGCAAAGATCTGGAGAAGCGTGGGTTCGTCTGCCACGACATAGAGGACTACGAGGGCGTCCGTCTGTGCACAAGTTGCGGACGGACTCACCTCAAAAGGAACAAGTGGCAACCCGTTTACCTGATCGCTGTCAACCTGTTTGATGACGAGGACCTCGACACGGTGGAGGAAACGGCGGTAGTGATTGCTTGCGCGGAGTGCGAGGCTGCGTATGGCGGAATGCACCCCGTACCGCTGGCCTTGAGCCCCCGACGACTGGCGCGACGGTTCATCGATGCTTTTTGAGCGACATGCACAGCCGAAGAGCCAGTGCAACGCACCTTGAGAGTCCCACGGATGCCGGGCCATGGCCAGATTGGCTCGCACCATGAGATGGAGACGCTCATTTTGGGAGCCAAGTCAGTCTTGACTGAGCCCTATCCCATCCCCTAACAACCTCATCCCCGAAGTGAGCAGCGCGAAGCCCCGCAGATGCCGCTGAAGTGCTTGGCCCCTCGGCTCGCGTCGCATAAGCGAGGCACACCCTTCGATACATCCGGTGCCCGGGGAAGTCATGAGTGCGCCGACTATAAGCAAGGAGTTGTGGAGGCCGATGACACCAGCGCATCACGATCAAAGGTCTGTCTTCTCGAGAAGAACTTCGATCTGGCAACGTCAATCGCTGCACTGGCAATCGTCAAGACAAGCTCGCGCAATCCATGTGCGAACGGATATCGAACTGCCACTCTTGGTTTTGCTCTATCGACGGACCTCGTGCTCAACGTACGACGTGGTCCCGCTAGCTGCAGCGGGCCAGAAGGGAGCGACTTCGGCCCGCAGGCACTCCCGCAGCGCCTCCTCGTTGGACAGTTCAAGCACCTGCATGTTCTTCAGGAACTCGATCTTCAGCTGCTCGAGCACAATCGCCCGGTCGTCATACAGGCGGCGAGCTTGCGCACCATCGACTTTGCCCATGCGATGCGGGCTCGGCAGCCCGGTCGAACGGGAATTCAGCTGAAAGGCGCTGAGCCAATCGCGCCCGGATGATCCACGCGGCTTGGTCATTCGATCAAGCTCTGGAATGAAAGTGATATCTGGACTACGCATGATCGATTTCCTGACGAAGGACGGAGAGAACTCATCGACAGAGAAGTTGCTCGGACTGTGGGCTCACGGTCTTCGCGAGCCAGCGCATGACAAAGTGACAGCGGTCGGCATCGAGGCGATTCCCCCAGATATTTCTTCTCCCTGGCCTCTACCAGCACCGCACCGCTGTCGAGACGCAGTGTGCTCAACGCGCTCGAAGTCCACGTGAAGTCTGTGTGGGAGTCGCGTGAAACGATACCCATCGTCGTGCCGGGTGCAACCACGAGGCCGTCGGATGAACTCTCTTGGGCACCAAGATGCTCTCCATCACGAGCAATCATGAAAATAACTTTCGTTTTCTTCATCAAACATGTTGGCGGGCTCGTTCCGAGCCTGGCCTCGAGCGAGCCGCGGTTTGGAGCGGTGGCGCGCAAGGCCACGACCGCCCCCTAAGGCGCGGTGATGGCTCTGTGTCGAGACGCAACGTGCCAGTTCATCGTCAGATGAGGACGCTCGCGACATTCACTCGACCTGAGCCCAAGCTGCACCCCGCCTGCAGGTCTCGTGCTCACGAGCGGCATGTGCACAATCGCCCCCATGACGACAAGAGAGATGCTCTCCGACGAGGAACTGGGAGCCCAAGCAAGCCATTGGCGCAAGAAGGCTCTGCAGGGAGAACTTCACGCGCGTGGCATCGCGCACGAACTGGAACGAGAAATACACCGGCGCTCGGGCGCGCCCATCTCGAACTGCGGCGCACTGGCCCTGCGTCCCCTCAATCTGCGTACCGCGGTCCAGCGCCGTTGGTGGCGGTTCTGGCGGGCTGCTGACCAACGGTAGCGTCTATGCGCGCGATGCCAAGGGGCTGATCGTGGAGGGCGTGCGCAAGCGCGACATCGCGGCTGCGGCTGACGTGCGACCAATCGGCGGCCGTTATGCCCGGAAGGGTGCGCAGATCCTTTATCGCGGCAAGGCCCTTGCGCGCACTGGCACCGTCGACGTTGACACCGCACGTGGCGTGCACTCTGACGTGTTGATTGATGCGCAGGGCCACATGTTGCTAGGCATGCGCTATCGAAGACTGATCGGCGTGGACGCGGAAGCCTGCGTTTCTTCGATCCGCACTTTGCTGTCGACGACCGGTATGTCTATGCACTGGAGTGGGACAGATTCTGGCGTATCGACGGCGTGGACCGCGCAAGCTTCCAGGTCGATGGCCCGAGGCAGGCGCACGATGCCGAGGGCGTACTGCGCTTCGACGCGTAAGCGCGCGAGTGGAAGCGCGTCAGCGGCGCGAGTGATGCAGGCGAGCCAGACCGAACAGGCTGGGGTACGCAAGCAAGGCGCGCTATGTGCAGGCCTCATCGATGCAAAGGCCGCGTATGCTTGCTCCAGCGGCCAAGTCTTGCAGAGGCCCTTTTGTGCGACAACACGGACAGCGTAGCAACGATCCCGCCATCGTCCCAGCGACCCTCCCAATTCAGCGTCAGGTTGTCTTCAAGGTACAGGCTGCCCGTGTGCACCAGCACGAGGTCCGAGTGCTTCAGCAAGGAGGGACAAGAAAATGCAGCGGACATTTCTCCGATGGTCTTCAGCGCAAACATTCCGTGTCCTTGAGTGTTATCGGCGTGCAGTTCCAGCCGTTCAGCGGTCGAGGAAGGTGCCTCGAATTGCCCTTCAAGCGCGACCGGCCTTCATTGCGCCTTGAGTGAGCCGGCTGCGGTCCGGTACTTCTTCTTGAGCAGATCCCGGGGCGTCTTGCCCGCATGGTTGCGGACATCCCAGGAAGCGCCCAGGTCGAGCAGCAACTGGATGCTGGGCAAGTCGTGCTCGCTGTCGACATGCCCGGCCATGAGGTGCAGCGCCGTGTTGCCATCGGCATCCTGGGCATTGGCCTCAAGGCCCCAGCGCACCATCTGGGCCCACAGAGTGTCGGAATGGGTGTAGAGGCGGTGTCCCTGCTCCACCGCGAAGTGCAAGGAGGTCTGGCCCCGGGCGTTGCGCCAACCCGGATCGAAGGGCAGGCGCTCGGCCAGCAGCCGGGCGCACTCAAGATGCCGGCAGTAGGCCCAGGCATTGTTTCCCTGCGAATCCGTCAGGGCCGGGTCGGCCCCAGCAGACAAGAAGGCCTGCACGGCCTCGGTGGGTGCGGTCTGCGACCATTCCTCCAGCACCTTCTGCAAGGGAGTGGTAGCCGTCTCGTCCGGCGCAGGGCGGGAGAGATCATTCGCGTCCAGACCATGATCGAGCAGCAACCTGATCGCCTCGAGCGAGCGGGCGTAGTGCATGGCTGTGCGGCCTTGCAGGTCCCGCGCCTGCGGATTGGCGCCAGCGCCGAGAAGGCGGGCCTGGGTCACGGGGCCTGCGCGCATCAGCAGCGTGGTCGCCACACCGGATGCACTGTCCCACCCTACGTCAGGATTCGCACCCGCAGCAAGCATCGCATCGAGCACAGCGAAGTACTCGTCGTCAGACAGTTGATCGGCATCCAGCAGGCGGTGCAAGGCCGCAAAACGCTCTTCGGGCCAGGGGTCGACGCGAGCACCGGCCTGGATCAGCCACAGCAGTGTCGGAGCCTTCGCAGTGGTCATTGCGGCCAAGAGCGGCAGCTCATGGGTGGCCAGCGAGGCGCCATGCCGTACCAGGCATTCCAGCATCCCGAGATCGTCGCGCCTGGCAGCCAGGACCACCGCTGTGTTCTCCTTGTTGTAGTAGTCATCCAGATCCGCGCAGTCCAACTGGGCACCTGCGGCGATCGCTGCTTCGGCGACCTTGGTATTCCCTTCGACCGCCGCCTTGAGCAGTGCGAAATCGGCCGGCGTTTTTGCACGCACCGGCTTGGGACGCACCGCGCCTTGCGCAGGGGCGTACGCGGTGTCGTCGGCCAGCCACACGCGCCAACGCGCGGCGACCGGGCCTGCACTGTCCCAACGCACGCGCTCGGAGCCCTCGTCGGTCGTGAACAGGTCCCAGCAATGCCAGGTCGAGCCCACGCAACCCAGCACGATCCAGCCACTGAGGAATTCGAACAGGTCGGCCGCGATCACATGACCGTGCGGGCCATCCTGTTCGTGACTGAAATAGCGCACCGGCCGGCAGTCAGGGTCTTCGCTGCGCAGGTCCAGCGCCAGCAAATCGCCGTTGGGCAGTTCCATGAACGGCAAATGACGCTCCCAGAGGGCCTGCACTGCTGCGGCCTGGGCGTCCTCTTCGTTCTCACGCAAGTCCTCCAGCCAGCCCTCGACCCAATTGGACAACGCCCGCCCGCTGGCATCGATCTGCTCGACGTCCCAGAGCGTTCCGCCGCCGCTGTAGCAGGCGGCGAACTCGCCATCCGGCTCGTCCTCGTCCGGCGCGCGCCAGCTGAAGGTACAAGCCGAAGCCTGCGTCAACAGCCAACGCAGCTGCGTCGGCAACGGGTGCCCCATACGACGCTTGAGTTGGGTGTCGAGCGCCTTCAGCTTTTTCTCGGAAGCCGGCGTGGTCAAGACCAGAGGCTCTAACTTCCAGCTACGGTCTCTGGCCACCGATTCCATCGACGTCAGCTGATCGTTCCAGGTCTTCCACAGGCGCGCGAGCCCGGCTGTGTCGGCCAGAGATACGGAGCCTGCGGAGCGCCAGGAAAGAACAACAGGAAAACGTGCAGCGGTCTTGGCGCTCTCGGGTGTCGGCATCGCGGGAATATGGCTTCTAGCGGTTGATGATCATGGAGTAGACCGGCGGCGTCTGCGACCGGTCCACGAAAACATAGGCGGTTCCATCCGAGCAAAAATTCGCCACCTCGGTGCCACCACCTTCCTCGAGGCTCACCCAGTTGTCGATCTGCAGCACCAGCCGACCTGGAGGTATCTGCTGCGCGCCATTGGCGGTCCAGTACGGCACGCCGCCGGCCTTGGTGCGCCAGGCGCTGGCCCAGTTGTGTGGGTGGGCGACCTCGTCAGGCAGGTCGGTGTGCCGGCCGTAGTCGTAAAAAGCGTCCTCCAACTCGGCGGGAGCGCCGTCGTCGGCCGCATGCCAACGCGTGATTGCGAGCTCCAGCAACACTTCGGGCCGGCCATCGTCTTCGGCCGCAGGCGCCGGCGTCGGCGCATTTGCCAGCGCCTGATGCGGCACTGTGAAGACGGCGTTGGCACCTCCATCGGCCTCCCAGAAGCTGCACACGCTGTCCCATTCGCACTTGAAGACGAACAGCACTTCGCCGTCCTGCACGCCAGGCAACGCGCAGGCGTCGGCCGGCAACTGGGCCAGATGGCTCATCGGGCGGCCGCATTCCTTGCAGACGGGCCACAGCTGTGTGGGCAGGCCCCAGGGCAGCCCGCCCAGTTTGGGCACCAAGCCTTGCGGCGCACCTCTGCGGAAACGGGGGTAGTGGCTCAGCATGGCGATATAAGGGTGCTTTCGCGCTGCATGGCCCCGGTGCTGAAGATCCGGGTCCATTGGCCATCACGCAGGAAGGCTGCGCCGCCATAGCCGGCCAGCAGCAGGACGCCATCGCCCACCGAGAGGTTGCCGGCATAGGCACCCATGCCGTCTGGCAACTCGGCACGTTCGACACGGTCGTCGCGGATGTGCCAGACCCCGTAGTCGGAAGTGGCCCAGACCCGGTCCTCGTGCCAGACCATGTCCTTGAACGGCAGGGACATCGAGCCCACGTGGACCCGCTGCCAGTGCTGGCCACGGCCCTTGAAAGTGGTGCCCTGCTCACCGCTGATGTAGACCTGACCATCACCGGCGCAGACCACAGTTTCCAAGTCGATGCTGCTGGGGAAGTCGAGGCGCCGCCACCTCTTGCCATCGAAATGCCAGACGTTGCCGGCGTTGCCTACGCAGTAGATGTCTGCTTCGCCGAAGCCATCGATGTCGTCGAACGAGTTGCTCTCCTTCGGTGGGTCCGGAATCTGATCGTTGAAGTGCAGCCAGTCGTTCTTGTCCAGACGCTTGCCCACGCCGCGGTTGCCCATGCAGAAGTACAGCCAGCCATCGATGGTCCTGAGCTTGTTCACGCCGCCGCGGCCCGGACCTTTTGCCCGGCGCCAGGATTTGAGATCCTCTTCGGTCGCCGCTTCGCCGCTGCCGATTGAATAGATCTCTCCCTCCAAGGTCATCGCGACGCATTGCTCCTTGGGGAGCATGCTTATGCCGAGCAAGGGCAGATCAATGCCATTCAGGTGGTTGCTGGAAAAAACCTTCTCAGCCTGCTTGTGCAGCATGACGGGATATATCATCAAGTTCTGCATTGAAATCCCTTTTTCATTGTCACCACAGAGCCTATACAGAGGCTTCTGGTCATCGAATTCGACCCGCGCCCTGCCCGACCGCCCTGGTCAGGCTACGCGTTCCAGCTTCACCTTCGCGTGGCAAAAATTTGCGGCCGATGGTGCTTCATTTCCTTGACGCATTCGTGATCGTCCCATTTTGAACCAGCAGGAACTGCACCTGGCACCTCCCGCCAAGTCCCTCACGGCTGTCTCACTCGTCGGAGTGCTCGGCCACGGTGTGATGACCGCATTCAGAAGTGTGAACATGAGGAGTCGCTGGAGACCGCTCCACTCGCTTCGCGGTAGCGGTGGTCGACCTCGCTCCAACGCAACACTGGCAGCACGTAGCCGCCGCCAACGGCTGGGTCGTGCACCTGGCCGCGGATTTCCTGCGGTATGCCTTTGCGCCACAGGCCAACGCGCAGCGTCAACGCCCGCGGTTGATCATGGGGAAAAAGTTCACGCAAGCCACCGACACAACGGAAATCGCGATCGACCAGCAGCGGTTTGGGAAAGTCCTCCCACGGCGCGTTGGCAGGACGTCCACGGTAGTACTCCTCGGCGAAGACCGAAATCAGCGCAATTTGTGACTGAGCGCCGGGCGCCGCCAACTCGCAGCGGCGCACAGCTTCGGCATAGGGCTTCCAACGTCGCGGCAGCTGGGCACGATCCTCCACGGACAGCGGCACGCAGGCTTCGGGCGATAGGACCTGCCACTCCGCAACACTCTTCATGGCAGCGGTGGTCGACCTCGTTGACGGCGCTCTGGCATCAGCCCGAACGAGCAACGGTGCCGCGAGCATCCATATCGCCAGCACCCCCGCCACGCTACGGAACAGTCCTACTCCCTTTTCAACCAATTGCTGCGAGTGATGAGACTGCTCGGCAACATCCTCGATACGACCCTTTAGGCTTGCCGGGAACTCTGTGTTTGCGCCAGCACCTTCGGTCATTCGCAGTATCCCGTGTCCCAGGCGCGCATGCCGTACTTCACCTGCACCAGCCGCCGGTCCCCCGTCTGGTCGGCCACTAGACAGAAACTGGCATCCTGCCCTCGCGTCGGATCGGATGAGTCCGATGAGCGCGTATTGAGATAGACCCGATACACCCTGCCGGCCTGCAGCGCCGGTGCGGAGGCAGGCGAGGCAGTGGCGCCGTCCAGGATCTGGCCATAGACGACACAATTCGCGGGAGACATCCCCAAGGAGGACCCAAGGTCAGGCGCCATCGACCAGACCGTGTTCACCGGTTTCGTGGAGCTGTCGCTGAGGATCACCGCCTGTAGCAGAAACGAAGGCCCCCGCTTCGCTTCCTTGTCGCTGATCGTGAAGCATGGCTGTCCGTCTTGCAGCCGGACTTCGGCCTCTCCAATACGCGACATGGCGCAGGCGCTGCCAAGCCAGGCACTCAAACCCAAGGCGATCAGAGAACCAATGCAGATGCGGGACATAGCTTGAGGTTCTGGCATGCCTAGGCCGCCTCGGACCAATCGACCGTGGAACGGATCTCGCGCCTGCGCCACTGCTCCAGGCGTTGTGCATACCGCGGCGCGATCCGATCGAAGTTCTCCCAGCTGTCCTGCGTCATCGCATCGCCGGGCTTGCGCCAATAGTTGCCCTCACCAAGTATCTCCCGCGTGTCGGCCAGTGCCGACGCCTCTTCCGGCTCCATCAGCTTGTTCATGTAGGCGTGGCAGAACGCCGCATGCATGGGACGCACGTCGTTCTGCCACAGCAGTCCGCCCAGACTCGAAGACAGGAAAGCCAAGGGCGACAGTTGCCGCTGGCGCACGGCATCGAGCTGCACAGCGTCGAGCCGGTCTTCCCGCAGGACGCCGTTCAGCGCGCACCAGCTCGCGAAGAAGCCATCCTCCACACAGTGCTCCGGCTTGCTGTCGGGATAGATCGTGGCGTAGGTCTCCTCCTCGTCGAGGCTCAGCAGGAGATGCTGGGGCAACCCTGCCGAATTCATCGAGACCTTCGCGCGCAACCCTTCGGCCGGTGGCGGCAGCGTGAAGCGAACACGTTTCAGCGTACCTTCGACGCTGCGCGCGAAGCACGCGCTGAGTGCCGCATCATTCATCTGCCAGTCAAATCCTGCCGGCAGCGAACCGCGATAGTCCGGATAGATGAAAGCACGGGAAACCCAGGTAACCCAGGTGCGCCCGTCCTTGCGCGGCGGGAAGTGCGAACGCGTGGCGAGATCCATCTCGGCCATGACTTCGATGCCGAGCTTGCGGTTGCCGATGTCGCAGCGGTTGCCCGGCGTCGCATTCTTGAAGGGCTTCTTGCCGAGGGCTTGCGCCAGCTCCACTGCGGCGGGGTCATCGATGCGCTTGCCGAGGGCGGCGAGGAGCAAAGTAGTAATGTCCTGAGTGGTCATGAAGTCTGGTGTTCGATGTCGAGTCGGTGTCGAGGTGCCTCGCACCGTTCAGGCAAGCGCAAAGCCTGCCGGGCTCGCAGCATAGCGACCCCAACCGCCATCGCACCAAAACAATACGGATGACCAGGCTCAGGATCAAAAAGTTGTGGCGACAAAACAGCAACCTAAACAGGCGTGTGTCCTTGCACCACGGCTCGGACCCGAAACCGACTCGCCTTCCGACGCGACGAGGGCCAGCGAGAGATCAAGCCAAAGAGTGTCGATCAACAAAGTTGACGTCTTGCTTGATCGATTCAGAACTTGCTACGGGTCCAAGGCGTCATTTCCTTGGCCGGATCGTGCACGATGTACTGCATGCGCGGCGCGGCAGGCTCGGTGAAGAACACGCGACCGCGCCCTTCGAACGCCCCTGCCGTCTTGAAGTTGTCCTTGACGATCCGCACATCGCGCCCGAAAAGTTCCGCGACACCGTTCCAGACGGCGAACAACAGACGATCACCCAGCGCCGCCACGTCATTGAGCGGCATCGCATAGCGGCCGAACTCCGCGAATCCCGCGGCACTGCCGTGCAGTAGTCGTCCCTGGACGCCGGAGCCGCAGATCATGACAGTCTTTTCGGGCAGCAACGCGATGCCGCCGAGCGACTCTCCTTCGGTCGGTGTGCCCGGGATCGGCAGATTGCTCCACTGCTGTCCGTCGAAGTGCAACAGCGTGTCGACGGCTCCCACCGCGTAGACGTCGTCGCAAGCGTGGCCTCGGATGGTCCGGATTGTCTGGGCGGCGGTGCCATCGCCATCCCGGGTCTGCGCCCAGTGTTCGCCGTCCCAGTGGTACATGTGGCCGCCGCGCGCGCCCACATGGACGTCGTCATCTGCACAGCCCCACAGCGCAGTGACATTGGGCGGCAGCCCCTTGGAGCGGTCTCGTGGCAGCGCCGACACCGTCCAGGCAGGCCCGCCGTTCAACACCTCATATTCGAGGTCGCCGCTCGGCACGGCCCAGCCCGTCGGTGCGGTAGTGCCGACACGCCCATCGGCGCTTCCCACCCAGAGATGGCCCGCGGGGGATGTCCACAGCACACGCAGCGCATCGTTGGTCGACAAAATGGGGATGGCCTGATCGCCAGAGCTGCCGCCCGGCGCAAGCCGATAGAGGTTGCCGACCGCGGCACCGATATCCCCGGGGGAATACGCCAGGCCCATGAACACGATGCCTTCGGCAGTCTCCACGACCTGATTGATTTCCTTCTGCAAAATTAGCTCCTTCTCTTCGATACTCCTGTGCCGCCATGTGACGTGGGCCTCGTTGCGCTCGCCAGCAACCATTGCTCGGTCGTACGCGTGATACCTCGTCGTGTCGAGACATCGAGGAGGGCGCGCATGCGTGGCCGCGAGATCGGCGATCAGGCAGGACGGCAGCGTCACGAGGTTGCTCAGCGAGGCACAGCACGCAGAAATAGTCACGCCACCGCCTGCGCCGAACCCGTGGGCCGAGGTCCTTCATGGCCCATGACGAAAGCCGAGCGGCCCGGAGTTGCCGTAGCGACCCTTCTCTGCATCACGATCGCCGCGCCCACCGGCGACTGCAGCGAGCTGACAGTGGCAAAGGACTTCGTCATCTTCGCGCCCAGGTAGGCATGGCCAACGCTCACTCAACTTGTCGGTGCCGCTCCATCCAGGAAATCGGCACGCCGATGATGACCCAGTGCACCATGCTCGCCCGCCTCCCATCCGGCGCTGCGCGTCCTTAAACTCTCGGCAAACGCTCTTTCATCAAGGGAATCATGTCGTCCCAGCGGCCTGGTGCGAATGCTGTCGCAGCTTTTGTATCGGGCTCCTCTGGAAAATACCCAAAAAGAGAAATTCCGAGCGCGGGGAACACAAAGGCTCCAGATCCACGAACCGCCTTGGGGTCGCGCCGAATCAGGTCAGCCAATACCTTCTTGCCAGGACCTGCGTTCAAGTCAACCCCATCGAAAATCGCGACGCCAATCATCCTGGAAAAACCGACCTCGACAAGCCTCTTTGTTGAAGCCTCGTAGGTGCAGCTGACCATGGCTGGCTCGCGGAACTCGAACAGGCCACCCTTATTCTTTTTCGATGCCTGTGTGGGTGCGCCTATGGCTTGCGCGACATCCGTTGGAGACATACCCCAGCGCAGAGGCCCCACACTCACATAGGGGACGATATTGAACATCATATTCACAGCCTGGTTTGAAGGGTCATATGGGCCGACAGCGAGAAGAAGCATGTCTCGACCGGATTTCTCAGCTCCCCCTCAGTACTCGTATTTGGTATGGGAGAGCCCGTCAATGTCGGACTGGGGGACTGGACTACCAGCTCGAGGTAGCGACCACCCTGATTTGCTGCGGCTTCACCTCCAGCAGTTGCCTCTGGCGCAGATGGTGATGGGTTGCGGCAAAGCCCTCGAGCATCTTCGTGCACTCGCCAGTTTCCAACGACCATGCGGACGTGCTGTTTTCATGAGCCGCGAAGAGCAGGCGTCCGTCCGTGAACAGTTCGTGAGGCTCAGTACTCATGGAAAGCTTCCGATCAGGCACCAAGCTCTCGCGACGGACATCGACGATCCGCACACCAGGGGGCGCAGCGGCGGTTTCAAACTCGTCATCGTCCCAATCACCCATTCCGCCCAACGCGATGCAGTTGTCGTCGAGCCAGCACGCAGGAAAGTTCCAATCCTCGCGGAAGTTGAGCCACCGTTCCGAGGGACCGTCTTCTGACTCCCATACGTTGGAACTCAGCCATGGCGCGATATCGAAGATGCGGGGAACGCCCACTGGTTGCCAGATCCATCCCGCATCGAAAAGGCGGGTGCCGCAAGGGCTTGCACGGAGCTCCCCGTGGAAGTAGTCCAGGTGATGCGGCGGGCGCTCGCCGTTCTCGTGGTATGCCGTATCGCGCTCAGTGAGCAGTTTGCCGGTTCTGGGGTCCGAAGCATCGAGCCGGTTCCACGCTGTGCGATGGATCAGGATCGTCTTTCCACCCAAAGAGGTGAAACAGATCGAAAAGGGAACGGTCCTTTCGTGGTAGTCGCCGCCATCGAGTTGCATGGTGATCTCGCAACGTTCGAGCTCGACCACGCGACCATACCTCCCTCCGTCAAAGACGATCGCAGCGACCGTGCCGTCAGCACAAGCATGGAGCCGCCAACGAGGGCGCCCCCAGAATGAACTGAGACCCTCAACGGGCGGAGCCGGCAGTTCCACCCTCCCCAGTTGCGTGACCGCCATGGACTGCAGGTCGATGCAGGAAATGCCGCCTGCCGCATCCAAAGCAAGCAAATCACCGTCGGCTCGCTGAACTTCGGCCACGTCGAGCAGCCTGGGGCCGGTCCAATCCAGCGCCAGTTCGTTCACGTTGTGCGGCATCAAGGGGCAAAAACCTCCGGGTTGGTATAGCGCCAAGCGCCGATGCAGCCGATCAGGCAGACAGTCTGGTTGATCATCGTGCTCTTTCGGCCCTTACCTGCGAACGTGATCGCGATGCTCATGCCCTGCTTTCTCCAAGCCAGAATCCGGCCAGAGAAGCCGGGACGCTCATGCTCTTCGTCCAGATAGGGCTGACCGTGCGTGTCAATGCAATCCTGTGGCCTCGAACTCATGGCGAGGCCCATTGGAAGGGAGCGGGGGAATGGCATCTTGATCCTGTCGTCCGATCCCGGCGCAAGGAACTGGACGGCGCCGATCAAGCAGCCGTCATGATCCGGGTAGTCCGTTCCGGTCAGCGCGCTCAACTTCTGCGCGCGATAAACATCGATCCGCACGGACGCCTTCGGAATCCAGACGATATCCTCGCTCATAGTGCCGTCAGGACTGGGAACCCTCTTCACCCCCAATGAGCCCAGAGCCTGACGAATCTTCTTGTTATCGAAGGGCTGGCCGAGCATCGCGATCAATTGCTCTGACTGTTCTTCTTTCTCTTCCACTCTGACCTCTGTATTGTTGTGCGCCATGACTTTCGCCGGCGCCATCAGATGGCGCAGCATCATAGTGGGAGCGTCAGACTGGATCCTGAGATCCTCGAATGCAGAGCGCAGCGGCTGTGCCAATGCCGCATCGCCGACCGCCCCCCCGAAAATAGGGTGCCCGCTGAACCCGCGCGCCCGGCCGCAGTGACACCACCGACGAGAGCGGGAAAAAGCGGCTGGATCGGTCCATTGAAAAGTTCAGAAAGAAGAGGTAGCAAAAGAAGCGTATGAGCATCGAGAACATTCATCAACTGCTTGGCCTCAGCAACACGGACGCGCAGATCGTCGAAGCCATAGAGGCTCACGAGGGATCCATCTCCAGCCTGTCGGCGAAAAAACTCAGCTCGGAAGGCAGCGACTTCGTTCATTTGAAGTCGAAGGGCGTGAGTCTGACCTTCGTTCCCCGCGCGGCATTTCAGCTGAAACGTGGCGTACCTCGCGGTGACGGCCCCTACATCTTCGCGGGCGCCTTCTTCTATCCTGCCGGCGCCGCAGACGTCGACGCGTACATGGGTATCGCGCCGTTCGGTCAAGCCGCAGTAGCCACGCGGGAGGATGCGCTGCGTGTCTATGGCGAGCCTGAACGCTCCATGGAAGACGATGACGTTTTCGAATGGGATCAATGGACGTTCGATGGTCGCCAGGTACGAACGTACTACAGCGATGGTGCCCGGATCGACAATATTTCGGTGTCGGTGCCGATGATGCAAAGGAAATGAAGGTTTCACCCTCAACTTCACGCAAGGAAAGCCAATGTGGGACGCGATACTTCGCGCTATCGATCTGGGACAATTTTGGGCATGCAGATCTATGAACGTGATGTACTGTCGCCTGCCGAGCTTTGGCAGCTGTATTGCAATGTGACGGAATCCGCCGGAATTTGGCGAGGGGAATCCTTTGTCGATGCGGGAAGAAAGTGCGGCTTCAAACGAATTCAAGCGCGCAGCGGATACTTCAGTTTCGAGGCAGCCGGTCATACAGCTGGTCAAGCAAAACTGCTCAATGGGCTCGTAGAAGAGATTCGCCTTTTCATGGGCCGGGAGCCGCGTGATCTTGGTCAGGAACTGTTTGAGCAAGATCGTCGAAAGATCCCACTGCTTGCCACCGAGTACTCAGATCTTTTTCGATCGCATCTCGGATCTCCGAGGCATGTACACGACAACGACATCTTTGAAACCAAGACTCATCGAGTCCGTGTTCTTGCATCCGCAGAAGTCTGGGTAGTGCTTTCCAATCTGGCGACCCTGTCGAACCTGAACGTCGACTATTGGGCGGCAAACTAAGGGTGTTTCGCACCACAGCCTGAAGCGACCAGGCTCGTCACAAAAATTGCGGTCGGGGTGGCGCCCTAGGCGGCATGATCTGTTGGAACGCCGAATAGACAAATACATTCGTGGCAATCGAACTACGGCATCGCTTACGACGATCACCGAAGGCACGCGATGATGGCCTTCCACGAAACATTTTCCGAATCGGGGCGCATTCGGCAGTGTTTGCAGGCCCAATCTGATGCGCACAGAAAGACCCTCAAGGCAGCATCCGGAAAGAGGCGATGCCGAGGATGGAAGAGTGAGCAATGCATGACACAACTGCTAGATTTGTTGTCCGTCCAGGATTACGCAAAACGCTTCCAAGGCACGGGGATTCGAGACTGCGCCGTCATCGATCGCGGCCTGTTCTTCTTCATCAGTTTGCAGGACTGGGATGACGACAACCCCCGGCCATTCGCTGATGAGCTTCAGACTCGCTTGACCAAACTGGAGTTGAACGCCGAGAAGCGCTGGGTCACGACCTTTATGGACGGCTATTCCAACCTCATGTGCGCGGGGCCCAGGGACGGTGAGATTGTTTGTGTCGCTGTCGACGGGCGCGGCCAAGTGCTGGCCAAGAAGGTCCAGGGCTCAGATGACGAGCATCCGGTTCCAGGCGGAAAGGGCGAAGGACCTTGCCGAGGGAACGTCGCCAAGATCAAGCCCTTTGCCGGGCTCATGTATGGTTGCGGTGGCGGGCGGAGTCTCTTCTACCGGATCGGTCCCGACCAGTGGGCGGAGGTCGGGCCTTTACCGCCCAATGGTCATGGCGAGATCGGCTTTCAAGACTTCGACGGCTTTTCCGGATCCGACATCTACGCGGCGGGTGGCAAGGGCGATGTCTGGCGCTACGACGGGAGCGCTTGGCACAAGGTTGCCTTCCCTTCCAACAAGTGGATCGAATCGATCTGCTGCGGCGGAGACGGGCACGTCTACATCGGCGCCCAATCGGGCACTGTCTATCGCGGCCGCGGCGACCAATGGACGATGATCCAGCAGGGTGATCTGAGCCTGCCGTTCCGCGACATGGTGTGGTTCCAGGACCGCGTCTACGCGACAAATGACTACGGTCTCTGGGAAATCCGGGAAGGCGGCGTGCAGCCGAGCCAGGCCCCCACCGAGATCACCAATTGCGCCGGCAATCTCTCCGTCGCCGACGGAGTGATGTTGATGGCCGGTGCTTACGGCGCCGCCTTGCATGACGGTCAATCTTGGTCGCGCCTATTCAGCATCGCTGAGCTGGCTCGCCAGTCTCGGGGCTGATGAGCGTTGTCCTGCGTGTTGCGCTGCGGGAGGCGCGCATCGTGTTGACCATCGATGGACGCATCCAGCCGCGCGGGACCAACATCACCAGCCCGTGACGGCATCTCCGCTCTTAATCAGGCCAAAGCGCGCCATGAACGAAGCTCGTCGGCGAAGAAGAGACAGACACCAAGTTCAAAATTAAACAGCGACAAGCGGCCATTCTCGACAGCCCTATTGATCGATTCGCCGTCGAGGTCAGGCCGATCTGGCCAGACTTCAGCACCCCTTGGAAGACGGGATCATCCAGCTCCGACCAAGGAGGCCGGCGGAGCCCAGTTCGACCTCGATGAGACCGTCATTTTTTTCATATCCATCCATTCGGTCCCGCATGCCTGCCCGTACTCATTGGAACCCGCGCTCTCAATCTTTCATCGGGAATGAGACCAGAACCGTCTTTACCGCCAGCCTATCGTTGTAGTCCACCTTGACCTGCCGGCCATCCTTCATCCAGATATCCCAATAGACATCGCCGTCTTCTTCCTCGGTTTCCTGTGGTTGCCCGAAAGCTGCGAGTGCCTCCTCCCGGCTCCCGACCGAACCAGTGGAGAACGGAATGGATCCCGGGTATGCGGACACCTTTGCTGCTCCATTCGGGTAATAGAACACGCCACTCATCGCATACGGACCAGACCCAATCGGATCTCGATAGTTTCGAGAGAAGAATTCCCTCGGCGTGAATGCGAGGGCAACACCCAGATCATTCAGCTGAACGAAGTCGATCGTCAACTCCTGGAGCTTCTTCGGAGAGAGCGCATCGGTGGAACCACCATTAGCCTTGATCGCCTCGATCACGTCATTGTCCGTGTTGGTCATTCCAACCAGCGTAAACAGTCGATCTGCATTCATGCCTTACCAGCCTTCTCAATTGTTTCGGATCATATTCTTCAGCCACTTTTCCGAATCGTCATTGCACATTGGCGAAGAGACAACTGAAACGACAGGCCGAGAAAGACCCTCGGCTTCCACACGCCTGCTGAGATGTTCAGCCAGACCATTGCATCGACTGGTTGAATCCGCCAACAATCCAGCGACCACGACGGGCCGAATCGGCGTTTGACTTGTGCGGCCAATCGTTTGGAATCACTTCGTCAAGTTGCTTCCTGCGTTCCGCGGCCGCCAGTTGCCTTGCCGCTTCCTCACCGTGCTCTCGGATCAAGAACTCATTGTGATTGTTTTGCCGTTGCAGCGAGTTCTGGCGACCCAGGCACGGGGTTGACCATTGCTGGCGAATCGACAGTAGACGCCTGACGTCCCAGTCCTGTTGTCGCGACGAGGTCGCTGTCGCCGGACTTGGCGTTGGGGGTTGTCGACGGCTCGATCTGGATGTCGGCTTCAGCGGTCGGGGCACGCTTGAGGTTCTCCAGACCCTGTTCGATGGCGCGCAGGTTCGGCAGGTCACCTGAGCGGGCTGGTCAAGCTCCGCTCAGCAGCTGCTCGGAAACCTCCGCTATAAGCCATTTTCCGACAACATTCCAGTAACGTGTTGAACGAGAATGTTCGAATGCCGAACATAAGTCAAATCTTCAAGTCCGAAATCAGCCGCGTCGCACGCAAAGAAGTGCGTCAGGAAATCGAAGGGCTTCGCAAAGCCTCCACGCATCACCGCAGCGTGATTGCCGGCCTGCGACGGGAAGTGGCCGAACTTCAAAAGCAGCTTCATCGGCTAGCCAGGACAACGGGTAAGTCACCCAGCCAGCCAGCCTCAGAAGAGGACGCAGTACAACATGTCGCCAGACGCTTCAGTCCCACGCGCTTGGCCAGCCATCGAGCCAAACTTGGCTTATCTGCTGCGCTCTATGGCCAACTGGTCGGAGTGTCCGGCCAGACCATCTTTCACTGGGAGCAAGGCAAGGCCCGTCCTCGAGCTGCGCAGCTCGAAGCACTTGCCGCCATACGCGGCATCGGCAAGCGAGATGCCGAGAAACGCCTCGAGCAAGCAGCGTAGCGCTGGCGCCCGATTTGACGAGGACGTGATCCAGTGGAAAATCTGCTGAGAAATTTCCACTTCCACAGTGAAATCGCCCCAAAAAAAGATCGATCGAAAAGACGAACACTTCTCCGCGGATTTAATCCCCGGAGAAGTTGTTCGGCCTTGGTCTTACCGCTCTTGCATACGACTTCGATCTCTCAATCGATCGATACCGTATACATTGGTGAGGCAAGCCAATCGACTTTCCTCCGCTACAGCCCGCTGCACCTCCTCCACGCGATGAGGATCAATTTGCTTGCGCACGAGCATTGCACGATCAACCTGCTTGAGAAACTCCTCATCAAAAAGAGCGGCCTCCTCCGGCAACTGCTCATCGAAGGCCCGCGATGCATCGCCCTTCCTCATGAGGACGCCCTCTCGAGAAAGACCCGCTCCACGCGCTTGGCCCTCGCTCCATGCGCAGGAAACCCCACGATGACGGATCGACCACGCTCCTGACAGATGCCACAGTTCAGACAGTCGGCGTTGCCCAGACTCGCCGGACATACGGCAACAAACCGCCCTCCAGGTGTGTGCGTCGGCCGTGTGACGCCAGCGGGCAAGACCACCGCCACGGGCACCACACGGATAGCCGCATAGCGGTCCGCCTGCGCCAGCGTCTCCGCGCTCAGATTCACAGTGAAGCCGAGTTCGTTGGCACGGTGAATCGCGGCGCAGTTCGCACGCGTCGGCAGATAGTGCGTGTACGTGAACCCGCGACGGCCCCGGTTGGCCATGGCCAGCCGCGAGAGCAGACGCGCGTCGATCGTTCCCGGCGCGCTCGGCGCCAGATCGCCCGCCTGGTTGTGCCGCCACAGCGCATGGCGAGGCAACGATCGAATCTGTGCCAACAGTTCGTCGAACGTGCACCCTCGTGCTCCTGCAGAGACGGCCCGCCAATGCAACGCCAATGGGCCGTTCTCCGCATAGCAACCGCTGTGCCGGAGACTGCAGCTTGGAGGACACGTGTTCGCACTTGTCGTGGTAACGGGCATCGACCCCGTCTTGGCATTGCGGCTGACGCGCGTGAAGTGGTAGATGAATGGTCCGGCAGATGCTGCCGGTGGGGCACGCAGCATCGGACCACCGCGAGAAGTCGTGGTAACCAAGGTGTTCTCCTTCGAGGAATGAGCGCCGCGATCTCGATCGCGGGCATGAGGCGCGCCCCTCCCTCGCGCCATCTCATGGGCTTAAGGAGCAAAGGGCCGGGCGCGCGGGAGTTGTTGGGAACGGATTGGCTTTGGAAGCCACAGGAGTTCCGTGAGGCTCACTCCTGGAGGTAGTGCTTGAGCTTCTGCTGCACTTCGACGGCGCAGCCCCGCCATGTTCGACCGCTGACCAGACCGGTGTTCAAGGTTTCCGGATCTGCGAGAGCGACTCGCTGCGCAAAGTCGGCCAACGCCTGGAGCACGAAAGCCTGAATCAGCGCACCGTGGGCGCTGAATTGCATGAGATCCACAACGAACTCGACGTTGGTCAGACGTTGATCCGGCTTCACGCGGCCGCCCTCGCCGCTTGGGTTGGTTGCGGGAGCACGGTCGCCCGCCAAAGCTGTCTTGCCTGCATGCGCAAGAGAACGCCGTCTTCGCGAAGGACCTCCCAGCCTCGACGCCCCAGACTTCGGCGCAACTCGTAGACCTGCCCGTCGTACATGACGCTGCACCCCTGGCGGATGGCAGCGCGCTTGGCCGCACGGTTCGCATGGAACGCGCGCACCTTCTCCCGCCATGGCCCCGCATAGGGCCCGACGGGCGCATCGGCACGGTCGAGGAAGGACAACGGGCAGTCGAAGTAATACGGACCGACGGTCTCGTCCATGCTCTTGACCGCCACCTCGCCACGACGGGTGTCGATCAGGGTCAGGCCGATCCACTTGCGCCCGGCGCGCTCGCCGGCGCGCGTCTGCGCCAGAAACCACAGCCGGTTGCCAGTGGCGCGGTGAGCCAGCACCTTCGAAGAAGCGTTGATGCTGCTCAACTCATCGCGGACAGCCTGTTCCTTGGTCGCCCTGTAGACGATGTATCCCATGTCAATTTCTCCGATGGATGTGGAAGATGACGATCAGGGCCATTCGAAGACCTCGAAGCCGAGTTCGCGCGGAAGCGCTGCATGGTCCGCACAGAGTTCGAGCGCCTCGCAGGCCTGGTGGCCAGCCAATAGCAGGAGGTCACGCATCACGCCCCAGCCCAGGCCTTGGGCTGCGGCGACATTGGCATCGGTCACGTCCAAGCGCCAGCAGAACGCATCGAGCTCGATGCTTGCGAGTGACGCTTCCTGTCGTGGCGATCCCGAGCCAGAAACAGGCGCAGGAAAAGCGGAGAGAGGAACGATGTCTTGGTGCTGTGCGTGAATCTGGCGCGCCACCACCCACGGCAGATGGCGAGTGGCTACTCGCAGCGTTCGGCCGATGTGAGGATCAAGGATCGGATCGGTTTTGCCGGTGGAGGCTCCGATCTGGAGGAAAGGACGGGTCATGGTGAGCTGGATGGGTTCGTTGAAGTGAGGGCTCGAAGGGGCTTGAAACGGGGAACCAGGCGGGCACGCTCGAACGCGGCACAATCGCCGTCATGACAACAAGACAGTTGCAAACGCTGTCGGACGAGGAACTGGGAGCGCAGGCGCTCGAATGGCGGCGCAGAGCCCTGCAGGGCGAATGGCATGCGCGCGGCATTGCCCACGAGTTCGAATCGGAGATGCGCCGGCGTACAGGTGCGCCGACGTCCAACTACGACAGCCTTGACTTGCGCCCGCTCGAACTTCGGGCTGCGGCCCAACGCCGGTGGTGGCGGTTTTGGCAGGCGAGCTGAGGGCAGGACTTACAGGACTTGCTGTTTCGCAGCTGGCGCATGGTCGAGTTCGACGCAACGCCAGAACTCGCGCTCCGCCTCGATGAGTCGAGCGATCTCGACCTCGTCGCGCTCGACCCGGTAGATGCGCAGATCCTCTCCACCGATCAATGCCGCGACGTCGATGGCGTGGGCGCCGGTGACTCCCAGTTGATGCAGCATCTGGATGCGGACGTAACTGGGAAGACCCTGCTTCCAGTGATCCGCCTCCCATAGGCCGATGCACCTGCATTCCAGCAACTGGACATCCTGGTGTCCCACCACTTCGCGACCGAGGTGCGCGAACATCCAGGAATGCTCGAGATGTCGCAGCAGGCCGGCCACGCGGCGAACCCGATGGCCGCAGCGCAGCGTGTAGTGAGCTGCCACGATCGGTTCGAGCAGCCGGCTCCAATAGGTCGCGCCATCAGACTTTGTTTGCAAATTCGGCTGCGGCTGCAGCAGGTCCTGGCGTCCGGTCTTCTCCATCCAGAGTCGGACGGGCGACTTGAAGGGATCGCAACCCACGGCTGCGGCCGCCTCCAGGGTTGAAATTCCGGCTTCGGACATGTTGGGCCAACGCTCTGGCCTGGCCTCCCGCGGATGGACGAGCGCCATCGGGCGATGTTGGGTGTTGGCGTGCAAAGGACGCATGGGTTCTCTCCTGATTGAGATGGCTTTCAAAGCAAAGAGCCCTGCATCCCACGGTTGTGGGAGGCAGGGCTCAAGCGGTTGAGGGTTGAGAGTGAGGTAATCGGGATTGCCGAGGATCGAAACAGCTGTCGGCTGCTTCATCGGGTAAGCTCAAGCGCCTGCTCCAGAGCACGCTGCTTCAAAGCCGCGCCCTGTCCGAACCAGGCGCTGTCGAGCCGGTACTCCCGATTGCGGGCACGTCGCTCGTGGTCGACGAACTCGGTCATCGCGCTCAGCAAACCCCAGGTCGTTCCTTTGGCGGCGGAGAGCTCGGCGCCGCGACCCTTGCCCTCGTACAACTCCAGAACTTTTCTTGCAGCCCAGCCGCGTGGAACGGGAACTGCAGATGGTTGGTCGACATGCGGGGTGGCACGCGCACCCACCCCATCCGACTCGATGGGGCCATAGAGCACGCGCTCGATGTACTGCTGAGCCTCGTTGCTCTTGACCTTGCGCTCGGACAGCAACTTCATGCGGCACATGAAGTCGTCCCACTGTCCGATGGCGATGCCAAGTTGGCGTTTGACCGCGTCGGCATCGAAGCACGTGCTGTGGGGCACGCGGATGACGTTGCTGGTGCTGTCCAGCGCCATGGCCAGGGTGTTGCTGCAGACCACTCGCACGGTCGTTGGAGTTACGCTGGTGGCCAGGGTGCCGTCACAGGAGGTCGCCAGCAGGAGATAGCCGTTGACGACGTCGGCGCCTTTGAGCACCGCCTGCTTGCCGGTGCGCGCCAGCGCCCAGACCTTGCGCCCACCCTTGAGAACACCGGCGGTCTCCATCTCGTAGCCACCGATCTCGGTGAGGTCTCGATAGAACTCCAGGACCTCTCGCGGCTGCACGACCTGGTAGCGGCTGCTGACGACGGACAGGGCAGCCCGTGTGTCGCTGCGGTAGAGCACCTTCTGCTCGGTGAAGGATTCCAGCGTCTGCAAGGACTCCTCGTCCGCGGCGTCTGTAGTCATGTAGCGCACGGGCGTTTCCTGGATGGTCCAGTCCATGCCTGCTTGTTGCGCCCAGACTTCGAGCGGTTGCTTGGCAGGAAGGCGATGACCCAGGCGATGCCAAGGGGTATCACCGACGTACGCCATTTGTTCGATGAGATGTGCCATAGGGAAAGTAAGAAATGAAGGAGTGAGGAAAAACGAGAAGGAAGAAGAGTCAGGAAACGAGACGTGCGAACCGCCGAAACGGCGTCAGTCCAGGTCCGGGTCGTCGGGGTCGTCGTAGTACGGGTCATCCAACGAGGACGAGCCACTCGGGCCGCCGGGACCAGTTGGCCTGAACGATGACGACACAGGGGATGAGTCCGGCGACGACCACGGACCTTCGGAAGCTCCACGTCGGCCGCTGAAGGCATGGCCGCAAGCAGTGCACCTGCAGTTGTTCAGAACCCGGTCGTCGATGACGCGGCCGAAGATGGCACCGACCTCAGTGCCCAGGGCACCGCCGCCCAGCCCCCCGAGGACGACACCAATCACGGTGCCAACGCCGCCTCCGACGGGACCGGCTGCCATCCCGAGAGTGAAGCCAGCGCGCGCACCTCGGAGCGCACCGGCGATACCACCGGCAGCGCCGGCCAAGCCGCCGAGCGTGCCGCCCGTGCGTTGGGCGACATCGCGGGTTTCGATGCGGTCGGATCCGCAGTTGGGGCATTGAAGATAGGACAAGGTGAAGAAGCTCCTTTGCAGAAAAGTCGGTGGATGAAGGGGGACTCAACGGCAAAAAGCCCGGCCGACCTAGGAGGTCATGCCGGGCTGGGTGTTGAGTCTTGACGTGGCTGCTGCTGGGGTTAACGGAGTAGTTCAATCGACGATGCGCCCGGCGAGACGAGCCAGACGGGCGTACTCGCTCAGCGGCTTGTTGGCTTTCCAGTACAGGTCGCGCTCAACACCGAGAGCACCGCCCATCAGCCGTATCGAGTACAGCTCGCGCACGGATACCACTCCGATCTCAGGAGTGCCCAGACCAAGATCACACAAGCCATAGGCGAGGTCTTCCTCGCCGGGGTCCAACTCGGTGATGAGCCAAGTGGCAGCCCCGTAGGGGTTGAACCACTTGACCACCGGATGTGGGTCAAAGCGGGGGTTGTCTCGCGACGCTTCGCCATTGGCGAGCAGCTGTTGGCGCAGTTCGGGCGTAATGAGGTCCACCGAAATCTCCAATGTCGCGGCTCGATGAGTTCGAGCAGCTTGGTTTTTGGGGAAGGATTCAGCCGCTCCGCGAATGGCTGGCGGCATAGCGCCCAGCCTGACGGCCGGGCGGAGAAGAGAGACGCGGAAACGAAAAAGCCGCCCGAAGGCGGCTTGAGGAAAGTTGAGGATGGGGGGAAGTTGTTTCAGCCTGGGCGTTTTCCGCTTCGGCATTCAGCCTCCCATTCACCGAGCTGATCGGCGGTGATCACTTCATCTTCACCGTGCTGGATGCGGAAGGTGACGATCCGTGTATCTACACAGCCCTGCACGTTGGGTGTACCGCTTGCCGGTGTCGGTGCGACGGCCGGCGCCAAGGGCACCTCCACGCCATTGTCGAACCTGGCCACGACCTTCAGTTCGTCCGTCGGCCTCTTCATTTCGTCGAGCGTGGCTGCGACGGCGTCCCCGTGCTGCTTTCCTTTCCTCCATTCACGCCGTATCACGAGCTTGCCGGAGAAATAGTCGAATTCCTCTTCGACACCGTCCTTGAGTCCGTCGATCGCGTTGGCACGGTAGGTCAATCGGTCGGTGCCGTGCGCGTAGCGCACGATCTCGCCATTGACAGTGCCGTTGACATAAGTAAGGCGGCTGAACAACTTGCCGCTGTCCTCGTCGAACAGCTCTTCCTTGCCGTGTGATTTACCTTCCTTGAAGTTCGCCTGGAGGATGAGGCGGCCCGCGGCCGGCCCATAAACCTTCAGGGGCCCGTTCAGGACACCCTTGTCATAGTTGCCTTCGGCTGCCAGCCGGCCTTCCTTTCTCTGGTAATAGGTCTTGATGGGCCCGTCCAGCCTGCCTTCGTCGAAGCTCACCTCATAGGCAAGGAACTGACCGGCATCGGAGCGGCAAGTCGCGCGCCCATCGAAGAGGCCTTTCTTGACGTCAACATCGCACAGAGCCTGACCGGTGTAGTACCCGCCTCGGATGCCCAATGCCAAATAGGCATTCGAGATCGATTGCTGGTACGGAGCGTAGTCTTGGCGGCCAACGAGGACGGTGCGCTCAGGCACGTTGGTGATGTGACCCGAGTACGGTTTGTCGGCTCCGGCGCGGAAGATCTTGCCGTTGACGACCTCCGCGTTTCGGAAGTCCAAGGTCGAAGGGCTGCAGGCGGCCATCAGGAATGCCGCGGCCACGGCCATGCACGGCGAAGCGAGCGCCTTGAATATGTGCTTCATGGTGTCTGAAGGAGCAGAAACGAGTGGATGGAGGAGCTGCGGTCTCTGGTCACTTTCTCAGTGACAGGCCGATGGCGCCGCCGATGAGCACCAGCCCCGCGAAGCCCTGGAAGGCTTCCTCGTCGGAGGCAAGAGCGACCAGGAGCAGCGCGGTCATGACCGTCATGACGATCTTGGCGCTCTTGGGGAAGGTTTTGACGGTGGTGCCGACGAGGTAGTAGATCTCCCCGCTCCAGGCGATGACCACGGCAGCTGGGGGGAACACCAGGAACATGCAGATCAGCGCCCAACGCTGGCGGAACCACGGGATCGAGCCGTAAGGTCCGGGAGCCGCGGATGCGCCGCCTGGGGCCACCGCAGCAGTTGCCACAGCTTGAGGTGCTCCGCATTTGGGGCACGAGGGTGCAGTTTCGTGGATCTGATGGCCGCAGCCGCGGCAGTGGACGAAGTTAGTCATGTGATTTCTCCTAAGTTTTTGATGGGAATGCCGCTCGATCGGGGCATTCGGGTGCGGACGCGGACCTCCGCGCGATGCAGGCGCTCGCCTCCTACAAGCTCATGGAAGTCATATGTGTTTGAAGATTTCTGGAATCGCCGCCTAGCCTTTCCCACGAAACGCCATAGATCTATGAATCTATTTTCCGTATAGTTTGCCAGATATAGATTCATCGTCTATGGATTTTTGGGTCTATCATTTTCAGACTTCGGGAGATGCCGAAGTCGACCTCCAAACTACCCAGCAAGGAGGACGTCCAGCTGCAGTTTGGGATCGCTGTGCGGAGGTTTAGGGACCTCCGCGAGTTGACTCAGGAGCAACTCGCAGACTTCAGCGATATGCACGTGACGTACATCAGCCAGATCGAACGCGGACTGAAGAACGTCTCGTTATTCAACATCCATCGTCTTGCCCACGCGTTGAGCGTTGCTCCAGGGGAGCTCTTGAGCGCTTCGCATGCGCAGAGCCGAGCAACGCGGCCCGAATAACGTTTCCGCCATTCCCGGCGAGTAGCCGGCAAGTCGCGCAGTTGCAGGGCGGCATGACGCGCGAGTGAGACAACGGACCGCGAACCGCCGATGAAGGTGGGGACGCACGCCCACTTTGCACGGCAGCGGAATGACTTGGCTTCAGCCGATCCCGGGCCCCGCACGGAGTTCGTCGACGAGTGCGCGCGGCGTCACGCCGGCAATCGTGCGGAACTCGGCAATGAGGTGCGCCTGGTCGTAGTAACCGGCGGCGGCGGCGATGCCCGCCCAGCCCGTTCGGGCGTCCTTGCGTGCAGCGCCGAGCGCGCGATGGAAGCGCATGAGCCGGTTGAACACCTTGGGGCTGGTTCCCAGGGCCTCGCGAAACACGCGGCGCAGGTGCCGGGCGCTCACGCCGAGGTCTGCGGCGGCAGCATCCACGCTGGCGCTCTGCAGCCTCCTGGCGGCTTCGAGCGCGAAACGCGAATGGACACTGCATTCCGGCGCGGTGCCGAGGCGCTCGGAGATGGCGCCCTGCAGCACCGCGGCCGCCACGGCCATGCTGCGCGCGCTGGCAAGCCGGTCGAACAGCTGCGCGCTGTCGTTCCACAGGTCCTCCAGTGCAACGGTATGCCCGGCGATGGCTGAAGCAGGCGCGCCGAGAACCGCCTCGTGCGTGCCCAGGCGAAGACGCGCCACCACGATCCGCTGGCCGCCGCAAACCAGCTTGCGGTGCACCTGCTGCCGCGCGCCGAGCACATGTGCGTCGAGCCCGCCCCGTGCCATCGATCCGAAGCGAACGACGATCTGGGTTTCCAGGCGCGGCACCAGCGTGCCGCGCATGTCGCGGTCGATCTCGTGCAGAGAGAGGGCGCTCAGGCAGGACGCGGCCGACGCTCCCTGCGCCGGATGAGCGTGGTGAATGGAGTGTGCGCGCATGACCCCATTATTCAGCTGCGCGGCAAGAAATCGGCTTTTGCCCGTGCATGTCCGTTTCTTCCAATTCGCAACGAGGGCGCACCGCTACGCTGGGGGCCATGAAAATGCTGATCACTGGAGCGACCGGAAAGGTCGGAAGCCGACTCGCCAGGCGACTGGCCCTGCGGGGTGACCATGTGCGGGCCCTTGTACGCGATCCAGCGCGCGCTACCCCTTTGCGCGAACTCGGGGTCGAGATCGTCCTGGGCGACCTGCAGGACGCGGGCTCGCTGGCCGCCGCCGTGCAGGGCATCGAGGCCGTGGTCCACTGCGCCGCCTTCTTCCGCGGCGCGACGCCCGAGCAGGCGCACGCGGTCAATGACCTCGGCACGCAGCACCTCGCGCACGCCGCGCGCGGCGGTGCGGTGCGCCGCTTGCTGTTCGCCAGCACAGGCCTTGTCTACGGCGCCAACGGTGGGCAGCCCGCCCACGAGGACGACCCTTGCGCTCCGACGGCCGCCTATCCGGTGAGCAAGCTGGCCGCCGAGCGCTTCCTCCTGGGAATGCAAGGCCTGGACGTGCGTGTGCTTCGCCTGCCGTTCGTCTACGGTGACGGCGACCCCCACATCGAGGAGGTGGTCCCGGTGATGCGCGGCTTTCCGCCTGCGCAGCGCATGTCGATCGCCCACCACGTGGACGTCGCGCAGGCCGTCATGCTGCTGCTCGATGCGCCCTCGCCGAGTCATCGCATCTACAACGTGGTCGACGACGAAGCGCCCACGCTGGCCGCGCTCTTCGCCTCGGTGGGCGCCCCGCCGCCCGATGGCTCGAACGCCGAGTTCGCTCGTGCCTTCGATGCGCTGATGGATGGCCGCCGCATCCGCGAGGAGTTGGGCTTCATGCCGAAAGTCCCCGCCTTGAAACAGCGGAGCGCGCGTGAATGACCGAGGGGTGATCTCCAGCGAAATGGACAAGCCGGAAGGCGCCAAAACCATCGCCATCGAATAACCAAGTCGACGCCCAATCCGTAAGCGGAAGTTCAACAGACGGCGATAGGAGAGCGATGACAGCGTATCCATCCGAGCTTAGTGCTGCTTGCTGGAGCGGCCGTACTTCATGCGACGCAAATACGCCACCTCGACCTTGAGCTTCTCGACGGTGAGCAGCGCGATCTTCAGTGCCTCCTTCGAACGCTCTACTTCACCGCTGAGCATGGCGTTGGTAGCAAGCAGTTCCTGCGAGGTCATCGATGCGACTGTGCTCGCCGGCGCCAACTCCCGCCACAGTAGTTGCTCTGTCAACGTCAGGCAGCCCGCTACGCCGCTGCGAGTGGCTGCCAGGTGCGTTCGGGTCTTCGCCAGTCAATGCCTTCAAGCAGCATCGAGAGCTGTGCGGTGCTTAGCGAGATCACTCCGCCCTCGGCTTGGGGCCAGACGAGTCGACCTCGCTCCGGGCGCTTGGCCAGCAGGCACATACCGTCACCGTTGCTCCACAGGAGCTTGATCAGGTCACCCCGGCGGCCACGGAAGACGAAGACGTGGCCGGAGTACAGATCCTCGGTGAGCGCCGTTTGCACCTTCGCTGCCAGCGTGTCCATGCCGCAGCGCATGTCCGTCACGCCAGCGCCAGCCATACTCGAGTGCCCGCACGCGGTCCGATCATGCACTCTGGCGCAGTGCCCGCAGGACAAGGTGCAGGCTGTCCTCGTCGACGGCCCCGCGCAGGCGCAATTGCGCGCCAGCAAATTCCAACTCGATGACGCCGTTGCGCGGTGCCGGCCTCGATGGCGACGGGGTGGGTCCAGTCGACGTTGGAATCGCCACAACCTCGGCTGCTAGCGTCACCTCTATCGGCAACAGCACCGCGGCTGGCGCTGCGCCTACGGCCCGGGATGCTCCCTGCGCCACTTGAAGAGCATGTTGGCGTTGACGCCAACGCGCAGCGCTATCGCCGACACGGAAGCACCCGGCGCCAGGCTCTGTCGCACCAACTCTTGCTTGAATGCCTGGTCATGATGCCGCCGGCTGCTCCTGCCTGTGTCTTGGTCACTCTTCATGGTGTGCACCATCTCCGTTTAGCGCACACCTCCAAGCGGGTCTGCGATCCGGGTCAGATACTTCCCAAGGCCAGCACCTCAGGCAACGACGGCTCTCGCCGGACTATTATCGACCGCAAGTCTTTGGCCGGTAGCACCCCGTTCAGAGCTGCTTGCCAAGGCGCTTCTTTTCCAAGGGAAAGGTAATGGCGTTAGTCGTCCGCCTCATGTGCGTCGTGCCATCCATCTTCGAATCCATCACGATAGTGCACAGACTTGCCCTCAAGCAGTTCATCCAGGTCCGGAATGGCCTGGATCTGGATCGACGAGGGATGCACGCCGTCAGGGCGCTCCGGCACATCCTTGGAGTCGGCGTAAGCCTCTCCCCCATCTCGATACCCCTGGTCATACTCGGCCTGCTCGGCATCAGTTCTTTTTGTGGCACCCGACACTTCGACTCCTTTTAGCTGATCGTGTAGCTGATCGGAGCCGATTATGCGGTCCATCTTGTCCGCGCCGAAATAAAAGCGAGTCAGGGGTGGAAGCCGACACAGAGATGTTCGGCTGTGGATAGGTGCATGGCCTTGCTTGTTCTTTGATCTTCTTTCGGGCCTGTTCCCTGTCCAATGCTGTTGGCGAAGGTGTGGCATCGATCTGCACTGGCACGAACGCCGCCTTGGCGCGGCGCGTTGAACGCGGGTTCGGTTGCTCAGATACGCATGGACTTCTCTCCTCCAGGTTATCTGCCTTGGAAACGCCGGCTGTCGAATGCCGCGCCGGGTGCGTTGGAGTATGGGAAGCCGTGGCGGGCCGCACATCATGAAAATGCATGATGTGCGGCCCGCGGTTGGCGAAGTAGATGCGATATTTCTTCCGTGGTGCGCCTGGAGCCGTGGGCGATCGATCCACACCTCCGGTCAGCAGCTGAACAGCATTGCCACGTGTCTGAACTTGCGGTTCGGAGACGCTCGATACGACGCGCCCAAAGGGAGAGGTCGTCCCGTCCATTCAAAATACCGGAAACATGTGATGTGGCGGAGCCACGGTCAATTCAGACTGCCCTCATTCTGTCTTTGGATGACAACTGGGGGAGACATGGACAACCAGCACAACGCGTTGATTTATCTGCCGGCGTTCAGGAAGCGCTTGCTCCGGCCCACCACACGCCTTCTGATATGGCTGGTGTCCTTGTTGCTCGGACTGTCCCTTGCGGGATGCTCCGTCATGTGGGTCTCGAACTATGACAAGGAGTCGGTCGACCGAACGACCGAAATATCAAAAGCAGTAATCAAGTTCTATCAGGATCTGCTTGCGACGGATGTGAAGAGCCGCCCAGCTGCCATTGCCGGGCCCTTTGGGAAGAGAGAAGGTGATGTAGCAAGCATTATGCGCCTGCACGTACTTCGCGAAGAAGGCCGATCAAAGAATGCAGAAGGAGCCCTCGTTGCCAGGAATCTTGTTCTCTCTTGGGAGAAATTCTCGACCTCCCACGCCTCCGCAGATAAGACAGCGCTGAGCGACAGCACCTTGATTGCCGAGCGCGGAATTCTTGAGCGCCACTTGCGATCTGGCTTCAGGGCGGAAGAAGCGAAAAAGATGAGCGCCAGTGCAGATTCATCTTCCAGCAAATGAGGAGAGAACATGGCTGCATTCGATTTCGACCAGGCCTTTCAGGCGGCGTTGCAAGCGGGGCTCACCGCGGCAACCCCTGGCGGTAAAGCGGCCAAGGATTGGCTGCGAGAAAGCGTCCTTGCGAATGAGGCAACCCTGCGGAGCATCGCAACGGGTGTCGCAACAAAGCAGATATCGCGGGACACGGCATCCATGCTTCTCCAGGAAAATTTCAGGGCGCAGGAGTCTGAAGCCGCTGCCCTCTCAGTCACGCTCAAGGCAACCGCGCAGGCTGCTGTCAATGCATTCCTTTCATCACTAGGCAACGCGCTGTCATCCGCGCTGAAGCTGTCGATCTAGGAGAGGAGCACGTGATGAAAACCGCAGCCGAACTCGTCAAGCTCGCGAACTCTCACCGTGGAGAAAAGTACATCCTGGGAGCTTTCGCCCCAAAGAACAACCCGAACTGGCGAGGCCCTTGGGACTGCGCCGAGTTCGTCTCATGGGTCACTTTCCAAAGCACGAGCCTGCTTCTAGGGTGCACCGACAACAACACTGATCCGAGTAAGGCGGATGCCTATTCCGGAGCATGGGCCCGTGACGCACAGGCCTCGCATCGCAGGATCAGCATAGGCCAGGCCAGAGCGACGGCTGGCGCGGTGCTGATTCGAAAGCCTGCGTCAGGTAGTCCTGGACACGTGGCGATATCGCGAGGAGACGGCACCACCATCGAGGCTCATTCCGCCAGGACTGGCGTCAGCAATCAAAGCGTTGACGGTCGACGCTGGGATCTGGCAATGCTGATTCCGCTGATCGAGTATTCGGCTGAGCTGCCAGCGGCAGTCTATGCACCGCCTGGCGAGCTGGTGCTGCGGCTCTCATTTCCCCCGATGCAAGGCGCACTGGTCAAGCAGGCTCAAAAGGCGCTCAAGTCCACTGGAATTGACCCGGGCGAGATCGACGGGGTCTATGGCCCCCACACGGCAGCGGCCGCGCGTGCATTCCAGTTGCAGTCAGGATTGGTGCCGGATGGAGAGGTCGGCAGCACAACAATGCGTGAACTGACCTCCGGCTCCGCAAAGGCGAGGCGTTCGACCAAATAGCGGTATTGCCGAACCCCCTTCATCAATGAACTGACAGCCTGAGAAATTTTGCGTGAGGAGGAGCCATGTCATCCACCACTGGCGTGATCAAGGGGCTTTGGAGCGTAGACAGAGACGCAAAGCGCGTCGCAGTTGTAATGCTGGTCGCATTGGTATGTGGTGCCATCCTCGTCATGTTCGCCACCCCGTCATGGCGTGCCACGGTGTCCGGCCTGCTCTGGGCGGCAGCCTGCAGCTCCGTAGGATGGTTCTTGGGGTTTCTATTCGGCATTCCCCGATCCCTCTCAACCGACACGGCTCGGACAGTCACGCCAACGGCGTCGGACAGTACGGTCACTCCGGCTGGGACGAGCCTACCCAGCGCCCTTTCAACAAATGAGGGGACTGGCAACGCGGCCCCGAGGTCCAAGGTTCTTGCAGGGCCTTCGACTGCGGTCAATACCAATCTGGAGCAAATCTCGGACTGGCTGACCAAAATTATCGTAGGCGTGACATTGGTCGAAAGCAGAAAGGTGCTCGACTGTTTGTCGCAGGTAGCGCAACTGATGGCAGATTCACTCGGGGGAGCACACCTCACATCGATCGCGTTTGCCATCCTGATCTATTTTTCGTTTTCAGGACTGCTCGGTAGCTATCTACTGACCAGGCTCTTCTTGCAGCGCGCTTTTACAAACGCCGCAAACTCGGCTTAGATACACGCGGCCATATCGCGCGCGGCCGATCCTTGCCGTTGATTTCCGTCGCTCCCTGATGCATGACCGTAGGCGTCGCCCCCAATGACTGCGGCCATGGTGGCAGCACGAACGCGGGACAGCGCAATCGATCCGACGGGAACCAGCAAACATGATCGGGCAAGGGCCCCTCCATGCCCCCAGGACTTGCTATCTGCAAAGCAGGTGCCGAACCCAGGCGAGAACTCGCGGATGCGTTGCCGCTATTGCGATCAAGGTGAAGCTCGACAACGTACCATGCCAGATCCGAACTGTGGTCGCATCAAACGGCTTCAACGCGTTGATGAGATCTATCAGCTCGCCACGAACTTCGGAGCTGTCTTTCGAGAATTCCTTGATGCTGCTTGCCGTCACCACCAACTCCAGTTGAGCCGCATAAACAGCATAGTTGCTTGCAATCGCGAATGCGATATACAACAAGCCTATCGCCCACGCCAGCGCACCCGTTATGACATCAGTACGTTTTCGCGACCAAACAAACCCTGCGGCGCCGACTGAGACGACCTGGAAGTAATTCCAGAAGACATGTACAGCTCCTGAGGCATAGCGATATTGCTCCATCGCATTTGCGACCGAATAGACCTCCGCTGCCATCGCCTTGCTCCTTGTAGTCGACCGGATCGGTTGTCGGATGAATTGAATTGGGAAGCCGATCTCCGATACTCCCTCTCCACTCTCAAGGTGCCAGTGCGACTTCCTCTGGAACCGAGTCGAAGTACTCCTCGGCGAATCTCAGCTGGAGCTTGGTCTCCACCCCTTTTAGTTGCTGATCCAGTGCCGTATCGGCGAGCCCCATGTCCTGCAGCGCTTTGATCGAGCGGGGTCCGATAGCGCCGTCAAGGTTGCCTATGTCGTATCCGAGGCGGATAAGGCCCGACTGGAGCCTCGCCGTTGAAGCGTTCTCCAGGAAACGATCATGGCGGATCCCGACTGCGAGGATTGCGCTCGCAGCCATGGCGGTATAGGGTGTCTTGAAGTTCTTCCCCTTTCCGCTCTTGTAGTAGTCATAGACGAGCTGATGACTTCCTCTGCACTCAAAGTGCCAAGCCTCGCTCAACTTTGGATCCGGTTCGGCATTGATCGGAACGACTCCGACACTTGCAGCGAGGGGCCAGAACTTGTCCAGACCCATCTTTAGGCCACCAAGATCGACATCAAAAGCACGTCCAGACTCGTGAAGACTGCTGCCGGGTCTTGGACTGTATGCTGACTTCTTCTTCGACTCGTAGTCCAGGGCCGCTTGAAGCTGCATCTCGTAGCTCCGGAAGAGATCCGAGAGAGCGAAGAGCCCCCCTTTCTCTCGGACGGCTTCACCTAACCTGAAGATCGCCATCTTCATGTCTGGCGTGCACAGTGCCATGCGTTTCGGCAAAGAAACCTTGTGGCCCGCGTGCAGATAGATAGATGGCACGTCGATCGGAACCAGATTTGCTGACATCGTGAGCTCCTTCGTTGGGTATGCGCCGCTGCCGGCACTAACACAGACATTGAACTTCGTTCGATAGGGCTATTCCTGCGTATCGTCGAATGGCGCCGCTGCGAATGGCAATCCCTCGAACGAGGGTTGACCTACGCTCTCCGATATGTCATCAACAGGGCTATTGCCCTGAGCCATCCAAGAATGCTGGAAAACGCCACGGGGGTCGGACTACCGCGTTCAACCAACGCGATGGACTTCCCATGCGCATCAGACAATCCTGGCAAGCCCCCAATTGCAGACGCCTCTTGCAACTCGCCCCCCAAAATTGGGGATGTGAACTGTGATCTTTGCTCATATGGTGTGCCTCACGGAGCCAGTGATGCGGAGAATGCAGATGAGTCGGGCGAAGCTATGCGAACTTGGGGCTTCGATCATGCTCGGTCCTTGCGCCCGCCCTTCAGTGGAGGAGCTTTCATGCGCACAGTGTCATTGGCAGCCCTTGCCGCCACGATCCATATCGCCACGCAAGCGGCCGAGCCAGACTACGCGGCGTGGCGAAACGCCGACCCCACGGGCCAATGGACTCAAGACGCGGAAGCCGCAGTCACTGCCGCCGGGTTGCTCGCATTACATCCTTCAGATGCCACCATCTTTTGTCCAAACTACGGGCAAGCGAGTGAGACAGAGCGAACTCAATTCTGGGCAGGTCTCTTTTCGATCATGGCCAGGCCAGAGAGTAACTTTGATCCCGCTGCAACCTATGTAGAACCCGATATCAAAGACAGCGCAGGCGCCAACGTCATCAGCCGAGGCCTCCTTCAGATTTCCCACGAGAGTGCTAACTCGAAGGCATACTCGTGTGGCATTGTGAGAGCTCAGGACCTTCACGATCCTGCGATCAACCTGCGCTGTGGCGCGAGGATCCTAGCGTATTGGGTCAAGCGCGATGGCAGTATTGCCGCAATCTCAAAGCCGGCCCGCGGAGGGGCCCGTTACTGGTCAGTACTGCGCGGTTGGCGTCCTCATATTCCCGAAATCACGAGTTTCACGGCATCTCTGCCAGGATGCGGGCTCAAGGGGATGAAATGAAAAAGAGGGAGGCAGATTTTGCGTGGATCGTGCGTTGGCTTGCCATCGGCACAGCGATGGTCACCCTGCTCATGACAGCTAGCTGCACCACGGCGGATGTTCACTACCGGGGAAGTACTTTCGAGCAAGGGCATTGCGGCACGCCAGCAGCCCCGGCACAGATCGACGCCAGAACAGTTACTGGGACCTTCCACAATTTCGAAGAATCACACCCAGCCGAGACTCTCAAGTGTTCCGTACAGTCGTACAACAAAGGGCACCCGGTAGCGTACGACCTGGCGTTCGTCGAATTGCTGGACAGGGGGCACACGCCTGTCGAAGCCGCCCAACAGGCTGATCTGCACGCCTACCTTGATGCTCAGCCAAAGCAGCCGCTGTCGGTCTATGTTTTCGTCCACGGCTGGCGCCATAACGCAGCGCTCGGAGATGAAGACGTAGCCCGATTTCACACCATATTGGCACTGATGAAGTCCTATTGGAACCAAGCAGGTCAACCGGATCGAAAGGTGCTTGGCGTGTACATCGGGTGGCGCGGCTTAGCCGTCGCTGAACCCGGGTGGGGTGAAGCGATCGATACAGTCCTCGCCATGCCTTCCTTTCCGGGACGCAAGTCGCAGTCCGATCAGAATGCCCAGCGTCTGGAGACATTGCTTCTAGATCTCGAATCGAAAATGAACGCCCGTAGTTCTACCGCCGAATTTTCGCAACTCGTAGTGATCGGCCACAGCCTTGGCGGCAATATGGTTCTGCGTGCCACCCGGCCGACACTGGTAAACCGACTGCAGAGGGCTCGCCAAGGCGAGAAGATACCTGGCGTTGGGTCCCTTGTCGTACTGCTCAACCCAGCCAGCGAGCTGACCGAGTGGATGGCGCTCCAACGCGCATCGCGGTTGCATGCGGATATCGCCGAACCCGATCGAAACTCATACCTAACACCCAACGAATGCGAGGCACTCTCAGCAGGAGCCAGCACAGAATCCAAGCGTCGGTGCGTAAACGAAGGCACCGCCTGGATCTACCCGCCTGAGCAGTTGCCGGTGGTCGTAAGCTTCACTGCGTCCGAGCACTTCAGTAAGGTGAGTCGCACCGCCGGAGCCACGGATCTGGCTACGAGCATCGCCTTTCCGACGTCCCAGCACCTTTTCAGATGGCCGCGCGAATCCAGCGATTTGGTGGCATTGGGGCATGCCCTGCCAGTGCGGGCTTTTGGAGCCGACGGCCGGCCCGATCGCGCGGCCCCGGGTAACCGGCTCTATGGCGTCACTCATGAAATGGAAGTCAACCGCAGCGCCAAGGTTGCCGCGCGCTATGGAGATGTACTGCGCGACGCCGAGGCCAGTCGCGGATTTTGTGAAGCTAACCAGCGCTTGATCCAAGGATCAATTCAAAATGCCGTGGATGCTGCGCGTATCGCCAACCCAGCCTCGCGAGGCCGCGGGTGGAACCAGGAAGATCTCTGGCTCGATCGTCGAAGACAAATTCTCCAACTGAACGTGAAACACGAAGCCGCGCGCGGGCGCTGCGCCGCCAGTTCAGCATCGCAAGTCGAAGCGGGATGTGCAGATATCGCGGGCGGGCGTCAAGTCCCGCGACTAGGTGACGTCCACGATCCCTACTGGAACATAGGCGTGCACCCCAACCTGATTGAGTCACACGGACGCTATGTGTCACAAAATCTCTGGTGCTTCGTGCACGGATTGGCAACGCCGTGAGAGGTACTCGGGTAGCGCCGGACATGGACGTCACAGCTCTGGATTGCGTCTGTATCGCCTAAATATGGGATGGCGCCCGAGTAACCAAAGATTACATTCGGCCGCATGAAACTGCCGCTCCGAACTCGATTCGTACTCGCTCTTTGTGCAATCGTGATGGTGTCCGCCTGCGGTAGAGCAACGCTTCCAGCACTTCCGTACCCTGCCGTCCAGAGTTCAAGCCTTTTGAATCAGTACGTGCTCGCGCTTCGTGCGATGGAGAAGCGACAGATTGCCTATCCTGACGAGCCGCTGTGGCTGCGCGATGACGGTGGAAGGAGCGTCGATACTGTCCTGAATGCAGACAACGCAGCAATGATTTTCTATGGCCTTGCGCAGGCGGGTGTCGGCAACGAAAAGGTCACGAACGAGATTCTCAACGGCCTGCCGCCGGTCTTGCAGCGCTACGAAACGGCATTCGAGAAAAGCGAGGGCAAGTGGTATCAGGACGAGTATGTCGAGACGATCGGCATCCAGCTTGCGATGCTGACTGTGCTTCAGCCCAAGCTTTCCAACGTTCTGCCAGGTCCCGAGCGCATGATCTATCGCGGGGCGTCAAAAGCTGTCTCCCCGCCTGTCTCCGACAACGCCCGGCAACTTCTTCAGTTCTACAAGACATCTCAAACCGAAGCGAAGAACAGTATCCTCGCCAAAGCTGGTGAGCTTGCGGGATCAGAACGGCTTAAGCCCACAGCCAAAGGTCGCCTGCAGACGATCCTTGCCAGATACCGCTGATTGACTCACCACACGTTACGCTTTTGCAGCTGGGACGATAAGGAAGAGCATGCAATGCAAAGCGGTCCCGAGGCATCTGCACCGTCTCTTGCTGAAGAAGCTTGCGAATGAATCCGTCATCCACGAGCGGTGAGACGCGCGTCGCGGTCCTGGTTGACTGCGACAACGTCACCCCAGAGATTCTCGAGTATGCATTGCGCGTGATCGCTCAGTTCGGCCGTGTTGTCTTGCGTCGTGGCTACGGGAATCACGGCACTCTGGCGCACAAATGGCAGGATGCGCTGGTTCGCTTGGCATTCACCCCCTGCCTGCAGTATCAGTACGCGGCCGGCAAGAACACCGCGGACATCGCGCTGGCTCTCGATGCAATGGAGGCGATGTTTGATCGCCGGGCCGACACCTTTTGCTTGGTCACCAGTGACTCCGACTTTGCTTACCTCTGCCGAAAGCTGCGCGAACGCGGTGCGACGGTCTGTATCGTCGGCGAGGCCAAGACGCCAGATGCGTTACGCAATGCCAGCGACCAATTCTTCGAGTGGGTGAAACCAGAAGCTTCTGAACTGCCACCGGACACGGCCGAAAAAGCCGTCGTGAAGGCAGCGATGGTCAAGGCGGAAGCGACGAAGCCGGCAGCCAAACGTAGGCCACGTTTCCTCGTCGATGCAGTCAGCCTGCTCGCCAGCGATACCTCCGAAGGCAAAGTCGGTCTCGGGGCCCTCGGGCAGTATCTCAAGCGCACCGACCCAGCCTTCTCGCCAAAGCTCTATGGTCATTCAGGGCTGCTCGACATGGTGCGGACCTATGATCTTCTGGTACTGAGGCAGGAGGCCGAGGGACTTTGGTCTGTGAGCTTGGCCACGGTTGATGAAACGAAGTAGCTGGGATATTGCCAAAGAGAAGCGTCTGCCGGCATGGGCCCCTGTCGGGGGGAGGTTAAGCAAGTGCTCGAGCACCTCCTCAATCGCGAGTGCCAAGTAGGCCCCCGGCGAGAAGTGGCTTGCCTTCAAATTCCCTAGATGCCGTGAGATGAGAGGTTTGTTACCATTTGTCTTCCTCGGGAGGGAGTGATGAAGGAAATTGTTGGCTTCCTTGCGTGCTTGGCCGCGGTCGTGGTGATCCTGGATCCCACCACCGCAAAGGTTGATCGGCGGTTTCGAACGGGTTACAAGAACAACGAGGTTCCCGTTCATACGCCCTGGAGCAGCAGATTAAGGCGAGCCGGATTTCTGGCTTGCTTGGCATTTCTGTGCTTTGCTGCGCCAAGCACGCTCGTCGCGTTGGCCGGTGGCGCTGCCGCGTTGGTGGGCCTTCTAGCGACGTGGCATCTCTATCCGCAGTTCTGGTCCCGCTACCAGCGCAACGGCACCTCGAATGCGAAGTTCCTCGCCGCACGAACGTCGATGACCTTGGCCATCGGCGGTTTGGCCGGGTATACGGCTTTTCAGGCCGCGTCGAGTATGTCGACAGGGGATACGTCCGCTGCAGTGCCTCCGACAACTGCCTCGGCGCCCGCGACAGTCCGCCCTAGGCCTCCCGTTGCTGCAGCGACGCCACCAGATCAACGCCGCGCTCCTTCTCCCGCGCCGGAGCCCCTGTCGTCCGTGGAGTCTGTAGTGACATCTTCGCCGGGTCCCGGCATGCCGTTGACACATGCAGCACCGACGCCAACCCGAGTGCCTGTAGGCAGACCGGTTTCGAATGCACGCGATGAAGATGACGGGGACGGCGACGAATCGTCGGCTCGCGTAGCTGAAAGTCCACGGGGATTGCTTGGACCAGGTGTACGAGGGATTCCTGGCGTACGCCCTCGAAGCGAAATTCCATTTCCTCCCGCCTACGCGCGGGGGGCGCTGCGATCTAACGCCAACGCATCCGCAGATCAACCGAATGCGCGCGATCAGTCAGATGTTGGTCCGATGGGTGAAGGTCCTTGACAACCCGCTTGATAGACGCTGCCTGACGAGTACCTCCACCGATTCATCAATTGCCTCCAAGCCACCATGACAGATCAAATCAGCTTCGGCCAGTTCAATTTCGATCCCAACAACAATTTTGCGGACAATGCGGAGCCGCGGTGTCCGCTCGTGCTGCTCCTCGATGTCTCGGGCTCGATGTCGGGCGCACCGCTACAGGCGCTGAACGAAGGCCTGGTGACGTTGAAAGATGAGTTGGCTGCAGATTCTCTGGCCATGAAGCGCGTCGAGATCTCCATCGTTACGTTCGGTCCTGCGCAGATCCACACGCCGTTCACGAGCGCGTCTTCGTTCTATCCACCGGTGCTGACGGCGCAAGGCGACACGCCGATGGGTGAGGCCATCAGGCAAGGCGTCGAACTCGTGCGCCAGCGCAAAGAAGATTACCGGGCAAACGGCGTCCCTTACTACCGTCCGTGGATCTTCCTGATCACCGATGGGGGGCCGACCGACGAATGGCACTCGGCAGCGGCACAGGTGCGGGAGGGAGAGGAGAGCAAGAAGTTCGCCTTCTTCTCTATTGGCGTCCAGGGCGCCAACATGGATGTCCTCAGGCAAATCAGCAGTCGTGCACCGCTCTCGTTGCAGGGCCTGAAATTCCGCGAGCTCTTCAGCTGGCTCTCCTCCTCCCTGAAGTCGGTCTCCCAGTCAACGCCTGGAGAACTGGTTGCCCTCCCTCCACCCTCGGGCTGGAGCTCGGTGTGACCTGGCGGGTAGTCAGCGCTACAGCGATCGGAACATCTCATCAAACCAACGGAACAGACTGCCAAGACGAATGCTGGGCTTTTGTCGAGAGCCTCGGCGGTGAGGACGTTCTAACCGTCTTTGTATCCGACGGAGCAGGCTCTGCACTCAAGGGCGGCGAGGGTGCGAACTTGGCCATCCAAGCGGCTGTCCGGTTTATCGCTGAGGCGCTTTCCGAGCCGCACGTGCCGCTCACAACAGTATTGGCACAAGCATGCGCTCAATCGATTCATGATGCGATCGCGGCAGAGGCGGCAATGTGCGAACTGACGCCGCGAGACTATGCCTGCACCCTTCTCGGAGTGATCTCTCGCAGGGATTCCACCCTCGCCTTTCAGATCGGCGATGGCGCCATCGTCCTGGACATCGGCAACGGCTTGGAGGTCGCCGTTGAACCAATGACAGGCGAGTACGCCAACATGACGAACTTCGTTACGCAGACAGATCATGCGAAGGTGCTCGTCGCGCGCGTCTATCCAGCGCCTGCGCTGCATGTGGCCGCATTCAGTGATGGTCTTCAACGTCTGGCGCTGAATATGTCAGCAGGTACAGCACATGCGCCATTCTTCCGACCCTTCTTCGATGTACTTGCAGCAGCCTCGCTGGAGCAAGAGGATGCACTCCAGGTACAACTGGCGGAGTTCTTGAAGAGCAAAGCTGTCAACGAGCGGACGGACGACGACAAGAGTTTGGCACTGGCCTCATGGATCGGTAGTGACAGTCTGAAGACGAACGCGGAAACGCCCGCGTCCAGCGAACTATGACGATGAGGCGCAAGCTTTGGACAGGTGCCGGCGCGCCCCTCGAACTCGGGGCTGAACTCGGAAAAGGCGGCGAAGGCAGCGTGTTCGAGGTGCCAGCTGATGGCAAGTCGGTCGCGAAGATCTACCACCAAGGACTGGACGCCAAGAAGCAGCAGAAGCTTGCTTTCATGGCCGCGAATGCTGACAAGGAACTGCTCGCCTATTCAGCTTGGCCCAGTCAGACGCTCCATTCAAGACAAGGCGGCCCCGTCGTTGGCTTTTTGATGGAGCGTGTGGCCAATCGCAAGCCGATTCACATGCTCTACGGTCCGGCGCACAGAAAGCAGGACTATCCGAAGGCCGCTTGGGACTTTCTCCTCCACGCAGCCCGAAACACCGCGTCGGCGTTCGAAGCAATACATCGGCATGGCCACGTTCTTGGGGATGTGAATCAAGGCAACGTCCTCGTGGGAACCGACAGCAGGGTAATGCTGATCGACAGCGATTCGATGCAGATCACCGCCGCTGGCCAAATCCACCTGTGCGAGGTGGGTGTCTCGCACTTCACACCGCCTGAGCTTCAGGGTGCGAGCAATTTTTCATCAGTTGCACGCACACCGAATCATGACGCCTTTGGACTATCGCTGCTGATTTTTCATCTGCTGTTTGGCGGCAGACATCCTTTTGCTGGACGCCCGCTACTTGATTCGGTGGGGAACTCGCTTGAAGAGGACATCAAGGGCTTCAGGTTCGCCTATGGCTTCGATGCGGGAAGGCGAGGGTTTGCTCCCCCTCCCCGCTCGATCGCGATGGACCTGGTTCCTGCACAGACGCAGGCGATGTTTCAGCGCTCGTTCACAGAGCCGGGTGCTGCGCCAAATGGTCGCCCCACTGCAACGCAGTGGGTCGCTGAGCTGGATCGTGTTCGGGGAACCCTGAAAACTTGCTCCAAGTCCAGGATGCATGTCTTTCCCGGGCATCTGACATCTTGTCCATGGTGCGCGCTAGAACAGTCCGGGGTGGTCTTTTTCATCGACCTGGCGGTCTACACCGCGAATGTGGGCAGTACGTTCGTCTTGGCGCAGGTGTGGGCGGCCATTGAAGCGGTAAAAGCGCCGAGCTTGCCTGCCGCCCCCAAGCCCAGCGACTTCACCTCTACGCCCACGCCGCTTCCGGATGGGATGACCAAGAAAAGCAATCGTGCCGCCTTGTGGATCGCAACAGTCCTCGTGCTGGTCTTGCTGATCGTGGTCTTTCCCCAGATCTGGCCGCTATTCTGCCTGCTGGGTGTCGGCATATGGCTAACGACCAAGGACACCGAGAGCAAGGCCTATTCAGAGGAAATGAACCGCCGACGAGCGAATCATCGGGCTGCTCAAACTGCCTACGACAGGCTGCTGGATGGTTGGCAGCAGGCAAACGCCGCGCAGCGTTTTTCTTCTGAGAAGCAGGGACTTGCGTCGATCCGCGACACCTACAACCACTTGCCCGCAGCCGAAAAGAAGCTGCTTGATCAGGTCAACTCCCAAGCTCGCGCGCGTCAATTGAAGGACCACCTCGACCGATTCTTCATCGATGACGCGTCCATATCAGGACTGGGTCCGGCCAAGAAGGCAGCCCTGCGATCGTTCGGCATCGAGACTGCCGCTGATGTCGACTGGGAAAGCGTTATGGCGGTACGAGGATTCGGACAAAAGCTCACGGCGTCCGTAGTGGCTTGGAGGTCCAACTGCGAGAGGTCTTTCCGGTTCGATGGCTCTCCGAAAGCACTGCAGGTCGACATCGCACGCGTTAAGACGGTGATCGCGACTGAAAGAGCAAAACTGGAATCGGAGTTGCGTAGCGGTCCGGAGCGTCTCGGCCGCATCAAGGTTGAGACTGAAGCAGCACTGACGAGGATGAAATCGAGTCTGTCAACCGCAGCACAGAGCTTGTCTCAAGCAGAGGCGGATTTGCTGGCTTGATCAAGGGGACTAAGCGGGTAAATGCACGCGGCCGCAATTAAGCTGATACCTTTCTGGTACCGCTGTGACTGCATCTTGGGATGCAACCCTGGGCACCACCATGCAGGCACACGAAATGGCCATCCCGAAAGAAGCCGTGGTTCCCTGCTTATTGATGGTTTGAGGTCCGCCTGAGGCGGGCATCCGTGAAGGACGGCTGTTCAGCGGTTTGTGGTCAGTCGACGCCGGTCATCGTGCTCACGCTTTCAGGCACGTGGCGGTCATAGCGACTTCATACCCGCTGCCACAATCCGCTGAAGTCGGCACCGGAATGATGCAACTTGAAGAGCCGGGCTCGCGCATACGATCGCGGCAACAAACACGCTCAGCGTCGACAAGGTCCCGCTGACCTGCCCCCTTTAGACGTGCCAATGTCTAGTTAGCGAGTCCAAGGTGTGGAGACTACTTGATCTCCGGTGATTGCCTTGCATCGCCAGCGCGCTGGCGATGCAAGGCAGCGAAGCTGGCCGGCGAGATGCGCCCCAGTGAGCTGTGGGGCCGCACCTCGTTGTAGTCGCGCCGCCAGCGGGTTATCTCCTGGCGGGCCTGCGCCAGCGTCTCGAACCATTGCTCGTTCAAGCACTCGTCCCTGAACTTGCCGTTGAAGCTCTCGACGTAGGCGTTCTGGGTCGGGCATCCGGCATCGTTGAGCAGATGCCGAACGCCGCGTGCCGCTGCCCACGCCATGAAGGCCCGACTGGTGAACTCTGGCCCCTGATCGGTGCGGATGGCCAGCGGGTAGCCACGGAACTGCGCTGCCTGGTCCAGCAGGCGCACGACGTACTCGCCACCCATGCCGTGGTCCACCGCGATGTCCACGCACTCGCGGCTGAAGTCATCGACCACCGTCAGGCACTTGATGCGCCGACCGTTGGCCAGCGCGTCCATCACAAAGTCTGCGCTCCAGGTGTCATTGACGTGCTGGCTGGCTGCCAGAGGCTGGCGCTCGCCCGTGGGGCGTTTGACCTTGCGGCGCTTGCGCACCGACAGGTTGGCCAGCTTGTACAGGCGCCACACACGTTTGTGGTTCACTTGGTGGCCTTCAAGACTCAACAGGTCGTGGATGCGCCGATAGCCAAAGCGCCGACGCTCGTGCGCCAACTCGACGATGCGCGTGCTCAGGCTGGCCGTGGACTCGTTCATGCTGGGCGGCTCCCGGTAGCTGGTTCTGGACAACCCCGCATAGCGACAGGCGCGGCGCTCGCTAATGGACAGTTCCTGAACCATCCTGGCAGCGGCCTCGCGCCTGGCCTGCGGGGTCAGCGCTTTACCCCGAAGCCCACCTTCAGCGCTTCGATGTGCAGGTGGGCCTCTGCCAGCAGCTTCTTGAGCTTGGCGTTCTCGCTCTCGATCTCGCGCAGCCGCGTGGCTTCGCTGGCCTGCATGCCGCCCTCGGCCTGCTTGAGAAAACCGATGATCTGTTCGTCGGTGAATCTGCTCTTCTTCATATCCGTTCTTCCTCTGAAAACGGACTCTACTAACCTTCAACTGGTACGCCCTATGGGGAGCAGGTCACCGCAACGCTTGTGGCAGACAAGGTTGACGACGACGCGCCACTTCAACAAGAATTCCGAGAATTGCAAAGTTGCAATGGAGGTGCGCTAGACTCTACACGCTGTCGCCGGGAGTTCTTATCAACGTGACGAAAGCTCCTAGGCTTGCTGCTTGAGCTCTCGACGGATTTCCTCAGTCAGTACAGACACTTCCGAGGAGAGAAGCCTGTATTCGGAGGTGACCTGCTCCTGGCTCTTATTGGCGAGGAAGAAAAGCTTCCCCGCTACCTCCATCAAGAGACTGACCAATCTCGAGCTTCGATCCAGTTGGTTGGATTGCACCCAGCGGTCGAGTGCTCCGCGGGAGAGCCCGTAGAGCTCTTCCTCCCAGCCGGCGCCATTCACAGCGAAAAGAATGTCTCGCTGCGCAGCAATGCGATTGTTGAATTCGGTCATTGATGTACCTCGGCAAGCAGTTGTGACATCCACGCTCGGACTGTAGTAACTGCCCTGATTGCAAGCATAACTTCTTCCCGTGTCAGCGCGACGCCAATGCCGCGCGTCGACAGCACTCTGGCGCGCGTGAGCACATCAAAGGCACCGGCTTCCACACCCAACGGAATATCGATCAGCATAGGCGACCTTCTGGAGAAGACCGGACTTCCCCGCCAAAGCGAATAGCAAGTGGCGAGATTTCTGACGCCCAGGAACATGCAAGACAGATTGAACGTGGCGTTGACGTGGGTTTGTGTCAGTTGTTGGGCGGATTCGGCGAAAAGCCGAGCGAACTTGTTGCAGTCCTCAATGCCTGACCTGTACGTTCCGGGCGCGCCCAACGACCCCAGAAAGTCCACACCGTCGGATGAGAACAGGAGCTTGGACTCCAGATACAGGTGCCACGCAAAAGGGTTGCCCTCGATCCACAGGTCACGCAGCCGCGCATGCTGGTAGATGGAAAATTTCTCGCTGTCGAGATCAGGGCCGGGTCCGGTGATGCAGGCCAGCAGGTCAACGTCCGAGGATCGATCCACCTCACCGCGGCATATTGAACCGAACGCGTAATAGTGCGTGCTCATCGACGGCCGAAACGCTTCACCAAGAGCGCAGTGAGCAGTGAGAGGGCCACCAACCGGGCCGCGACGATCAGCGATGCAGCGGTGGTGGTGTGCGAGGGGCGTGAAAGCGTGCCCAAAAATATGGCTGGTGCGTCTTTCAAGCTCTGCCAGTAATTGAGGATCGTCGCCGAACCGTTGGACGCATTTGCGTCATAGATCGCAATCGCCACCATCGCAAAGAGGATCGTTCTGAGCAGCTTGGGAATACTCTCTCCGTTTCCCCAGACGAAGTGAAGCACCCAGAACTCGACCCAGGCCAGGAACTGACGCACGCGGCGCAGGCCGGGGTACTTCTTGCGATGAAACTCCTCTTCGGACGCCCAGGATTCGAGCAGGTGACGCGCGGTGGCGTGGAGTTCGAGCATGATGGCCTCATTAACGGCCTTGGCGTCGCCAATTTGTTGAAAGTTCATCCGCAACGAGCGCGCGAAGCGCATCTTGAGATTTTCTTCCGTGGGATTCCACACCGTCAGAATATCCGAATCGACCTGACAGCGCTCGAACGTCGCATAGTTGAACTTCGAACCAGGAAAGCTTGAACCTTGAAAACTACAACCGATGAATCGGCAGCCCGTGAAGTTGCACGAGTCAAAAACACAGTTTCGCAGGTAGCAGCCGTCCAACACGCTGTGCTCAAACGATACATTCGTGAATCTGATGCCAATCGCATTCAGGCGGGTGAAAACCTTGTACTTAAACGCTGAAGCCTCATCCACCACGTTGCGCGGAACATATTGGTCGGTGATGAGTTGTCTGTTACCGGGGGAGAAGCATTCCGGAATCGGACGAAAGGGTTCGGTTGCCATAGCAGCCCCAGGATGGAGATGGCTCACGTCCGCTTGCACGAAGACCAAGCGACAAACGATCAAGTGGGCCAGATACCTCGATTATGTCTTGCAGCACCATCGTTGCGCATGGGCGACGCCCCACCGGCGAGTTGATGTCGCCCTACAAGCCTAGGTAGCGGCGGCAGCGCAAACGGTCGATCTTGAATAGGACGGTCCGGCTTCATATGCTCGACTCGCTGCCACCTGAGTACCGCCTCACCCCCGCAAAACCTGCGTTGCGATGCATCCAACGGTGGCCGGCCTTCACCACTGCCAGCGGGCTAGGCCTTGCTCCACTGCGGCCGGCGAGTTGCTCTGACAGTGGCAACCTTGAATAGAGTAGTCGTAGCTTTACGTGACCGACTCAACGCAGTCTCGGGTTATCGCGCTTTGCCCATGGCAAGTCTCCACCGCTGACCACTCGATTGCGAAACAACTTCAGCGTAAGGAGCGCTTCGGGATAACCCGTAATCGAACCAGTTGGATGGCGCTCGACATTGAGCCCGATGAAGAGAACCTCTTCGCGACGCTCAAGGCCACCGCTGAGGATGGCAGCGAGTTGGCCCAGGTGCGAGTCAAATCGGACCATCAGCTCGGTCGTGTATCCGTACAACGTTGGGCCGAGCTACCCACGGCCGCGAGAAGACCAGGGCTGGCGTTCGCCTGCCCGCTTTGACAGGTCGATAAGGCCCGTTGTCGCCCGCTTCGAGCGCTTGCTCGGCGCCTCTGCTACCCGCGAGGCACTGGCCACAGCTTTCCATGATGATCTCTCATCGAGTTGACGGTCAGTGAGCGTCCAGTCCGACCATCTTGACCGGCCGCACGCGGGTCACTTGGACTGCAGCTGTGCTCCGACGTAAGCCACGCACTCCACGAGGTTGAGGGCGGCCAGCAGCAGGAACTTCTCGGCGTCAG
>Ga0209257_1000482_pt1 | contig 72375 bp, 63 predicted proteins | sample AraplaCvi_mCL_r2_FD_184277 | JGI IMG/M metagenome (GOLD analysis project Ga0209257, IMG submission 184277) | Arabidopsis root microbial communities from North Carolina, USA - plate scrape MF_Cvi_mCL_r2 (SPAdes) (version 2) | ecosystem: Host-associated > Plants > Roots > Endosphere | place: USA...
ACCAGTTTCAGGTTATCGGATGACCTGAGGGAAAAGCACGACCGTCTCTGGTGGGTGCAGGAGGGCGACAAATCGTCATGGATACGCGAAAGATTATGCTGATCGTCGGCGCGCTGGTGATTGCCATTGGCGCAGCGTTCGGGGTCAACCAGGTGATGCGCGGTGCAGCCGCTCCACAGGCTCGTGCAGCCGCGGCACCGGAAATCACAGGTCCGATGATCCTCGTTGCGACGCGGCAGTTGCCCGTCGGGACGATTATCGGCCCGGACAGCTTCCGCTTCCAGCCCTGGCCGAAGGAATTGGTCGAGAAGGCCTATTTCATGAAGGACAAGACCGACGTCAACACGTTGGTCGGGACCGTCGTGCGCTATCCGATCACCGCGGGCCAGCCGCTGACGCAGGGCGCACTGGTCCATCCTGACGATCGCGGCTTCCTCGCTGCGGCGCTTGGCCCGGGCATGCGCGCCGTCACGGTCAAGGTCAGCCAGGAACAGGGCGTCGCCGGTTTCGTCTTTCCGGGCGACCGCGTTGACGTGGTGCTTGCCCAGACCATTTCGGTCGAGGAAGGCAGCACCTATCCCGACAAACAGATTTTCACGGCCGAGACGATCGTCCGCAATGTCCGCATATTGGCGACCGACCAGCGCTATGACGCCGAAGATGAATCGGGAAAAACCCCGGTCCGCACCTTCGGTTCGGTAACGCTCGAAGCCACGCCCGAAATCGCCGAGAAGATCGCCGTCGCGCAGGACATGGGCAAATTGTCGCTCGCGCTGCGTCCGCTGGCCGAAAGCGCCGGGGAACTCGATGCGGCCATCGCGTCGGGTGACATCAATGTGCCCGCCAAGGGCGGCTCGGCAGCGGAAAAGAAGATGCTGGCCGAAGTGTCGGCTCGTCCGACCGCTGGTCGCTCGACGGTAACCACCGGCGGTGACGTGTCGCGCTTCTGGATCCCGGTGCGCGGCCGTGTGTCGTCGCCGCGTCCGCAGCAGGCCGCGTATAATGGCGGCTCTGCTCCGTCTTTAGGGGGTTCGTCTGCGTCCGTCCCGACCGGCCCGGTCGTGCGCGTGACCCGTGGCGACAAGGTGACCGAAGTTCCGGTTGGGGGTAAGTAAGATGAACAGCAAAGCCAATTTCAAGGCGGCAGCCTTGGCCCGCACGCTGGCCATCGGCCTTGTGGCGGCCACTCTGGCAGCGGCGCCTTCGCAGCCCGCCATCGCCCAGGCCGTCCAGAACGCCAGCAGCAGCATCGAATTGTCGGTAGGCCGCGGCCGCTTGGTCAGCCTTCCCGCCTCGATGGCCGACATCTTCGTCGCCAATGACGAAATTGCCGACGTCCAGGTGCGTTCGGGCCGCCAGCTCTATATCTTTGGCAAGAAGCCTGGTGAAACCAGCATCTACGCCACCGATGCCAGCGGCCGGGTCGTTTTTTCAACCGTCGCCCGTGTTGGCAACAACATCGAGACGATCGACCAGATGCTCTCGCTCGCGATGCCGGAGGCCAGCATTTCTGCCAGCCCAATGAACGGCTTTGTGCTGCTCACCGGTACGGTGCAATCGCCCGACGACGCGGCCGAAGCCGAACGGCTGGTGCAGGCCTTCGTCGGCGAGGAAACGAAAGTGTTGTCGCGCCTGCGCACCGCAACGCCGCTGCAGGTCAATCTGCAAGTCCGCATCGCCGAAGTAAACCGTTCGCTGGTCAAGGAAATTAGCGGCAACGTCCTGACACAGGACCGGACGGGCGGCTTTCTGGGCGGCGTTTTCCGCGGCCGCAAGGCAGGTACGATCACAACCAATGCCGACGGCAGCACGACCTATACTGTCGATACGCCTGCCGGTGTGAACAGCCTCGCCGGCGCGGGCCGCCTGTTCGGCCTCAATTTGATCGCGTCGCTCGACGTCGGCGAACGGGCCGGCCTGGTTGCCACATTGGCCCAGCCCAACCTGACCGCCATTTCGGGTGAGACCGCCGACTTCCTGGCGGGCGGCGAATTCCCGGTCCCGATCCCCGGCAACTTTGCCGGCACGACGATCGAGTATCGCAAATATGGTGTCAGCCTGGCCTACACGCCGACGGTACTGTCGAACGGCCGGATCAGCCTGCGCGTTCGCCCCGAAGTGTCGGAACTGTCGACCGAAGGCGCGATCGAAATGCAGGGCTTCCAGGTTCCCGCACTGACGATCCGCCGCGCCGAAACGACGGTCGAGCTCGGTTCGGGCGAAAGCTTCATGATCGCAGGATTGATGAACAACCGCTCGATCGGGGCGATCGACAAGATCCCGGGCCTCGGCGATCTGCCCGTGCTCGGCACGCTGTTCAAATCGGACAGCTTCCGCCGCGGCGAAACCGAACTGGTCATCGTCGTGACCCCCTATCTGGTCCAGCCGGTGTCGGGGAACGACATCAAGCTCCCGACCGATGGTTATCAGGATGCGGACGATCTGCAGCGGCTGCTGCTCAATCAGACAAGCAACGGCGTGACAGGCGGCGATCGCCCCAAGCCGCGGCTCGATACGACTGTCGGCGACGCCGACCGACCGCGGGGCAGCGGCGACGCGTCGCCCGGCTTCAGCATCAAGTGACGCACCGGATTTCAGGAGCAAAGTGATGAAGAAAATCGCAACTTGGACGGTCCTGGCTCTGGCCACGTCGCTTGCCGGCTGCGCCGGTGCCGCGTTCAGCAACCGTAGCCTGGATTCGGTGCATCAGCCCGTCGTGCGCAACAGCATCTATCAATTCGATGTTGCCGCCTCGAACGGCGAACTGCCCCCCAGCGAACAGGGCCGCCTGCAAGGCTGGCTCGACGCGATGGGCGTTCGCTACGGCGACCGCGTCGCGATCGAGGACACGTCGGTCTATGGCGCAAGCTCTGCGCAGGCGACCGTCCGCTCGATGGTCGAACGCCGCGGATTGCTGCTCAGCACCGACGTTCCGGTGACCACCGGAGCCGTTCCGGAGGGGCATTTGCGGGTCGTCGTAACGCGCGCTTCGGCTTCCGTGCCGGGTTGCCCCAACTGGGACAGCAAATCGTCGATCAATCCGACGAATTCGACATCGTCGAACTACGGCTGCGCGATTAACAGCAACCTCGCGGCGATGGTCGCGGACCCCAACGACCTGATCAAGGGGGCCAGCAACGCCGATCTCGATCCGAACGCGGCAACGCGTGCGATCAATACCTATCGCACCAAACCGCAGACCGGCGCCGGCGAGCTGAAAAGCACCTCAACCAACGGAGGCGAAAAGTGAACGCTCCTTTCAAATCAGCAGGACTGCGTGATCCCTTCAATGCCTTCGTCTGCGACGACGATACGCTGGAGCTGATCCGTGCCGCGGCCAGCGACATGGGCTGGCCGACCGAGAAGTGCAACAAGGGCGGCCTGCGCAATGCCGTGCAATCGCTCTCGGTTTCCGCGAGCCCGAACATTCTTTTCGTCGACATGTCCGAATCGGGCGACCCGATCAACGACATCAACGCGCTCGCCGAAGTCTGCGAGCCCGGAACGGTTGTCATCGCCGCCGGCCAGGTCAACGATGTTCGCCTGTACCGCGACCTTCTGTCGAGCGGGATCCAGGATTATCTGCTCAAGCCGCTGTCGCTCGACCAGGTGCGCGAATCGCTCACCATGGCGCAGGCCATGCTGTCGGCGCCGAAGCATGCCGACATGCACGACGACAAACCGCACCACATGATGGGCGTTGTCGGCGTACGCGGCGGCGTGGGTGCTTCGCTTGTCGCGACCTCGCTCGCCTGGGCGATCAGCGATCAGGCGGGCCGCCAGACGGCGCTGCTCGACCTCGACGTCCATTTCGGGACCGGCGCACTGACGCTCGATCTCGAACCGGGGCGCGGCCTGATCGATGCGATCGACAACCCCAGCCGTATCGACGGCCTGTTCATCGAGCGCGCGATGGTCCGCGCGTCGGACAAGCTCAGCCTGCTGTCGGCGGAAGCGCCGATCCATCAGCCGGTCATGACCGACGGCTCGGCCTTCTTCCAGCTGGAAGAAGAGCTTCGGGGCGCGTTCGAGATGACGATCGTGGACATCCCGCGCCAGGTACTGATCCCCTTCCCGCACCTCGTGTCGGAAGCGGGCACGATCCTGCTCGTCAGCGATGTGACGCTCGCCGCGGCGCGCGATACGATCCGCCTTCTGTCGTGGTTCAAGCAGAACATCCCCGGCGCGCGCGTATTGCTGGTCGCGAACAAGTTCCAGACCGCGGTCGGCGAACTGTCGCGCAAGGAATTTGAATCGTCGATCGAGCGCCAGATCGACATCGTCATTCCGTTCGATCCCAAGCTGGTCAGCCAGTCGGCGAAGCTCGGAAAATCCTACGCCGAAACCTGCAAGGGTACGAAGTCGGCGCAGGTGTGGAACAATTTGATGCGTCTGATCCTCGACGGTGCCGATATCGAAGCCGAAGAAGCGCAGATCGTTGCCGCAAAGAGCAAATCGGGCGGTTCGCTGCTCGGCAAGCTCGGCCTGAAAAAGGGCGTGAAGCAGGCGGCATGACGGCGTGCCTGACGGGACGTCATCACCTCCAGCGATAGAATCGGACATCAGCTGACCATGAATCTGCCAGTCATCCTCATCATCGCCGGGGCCTTCCTGGCCTTCGGTCTCCTCGTGATCCTGCTTGGCGGACCATCGGTCGGCAAGGCAAAAACGCGGCGGTTGGCGATGGTCAAGGACCGCCACGCAGCTTCGACCGAAGCGGTTGTGGCGGCGCAGATGCGCAAGACGATCCAGTCGGGCGGCCGGAGCGATTCGGCGCTTACCGCCATGCTGCCGCGGCGCGAGGAACTGGAAAAGCGTATTCGCCGTACCGGAAAAAGCTGGACGGTGACCCAATATACGTTCGCGACGATGATCCTGTTCGTCGCCGTGACCGGCGGGATGCTGGTCATACGCGCGCCGATTTTGATGGCGGGGCTCGTCGGACTGATGATCAGCTTGGGCCTGCCCTATCTCGTCGTCGGCTCGACCATCAAAAAACGCGTTGCGAAATTCAACGCTCGCTTTCCCGACGCGATCGACTTGTGCGTGCGCGGTCTGAAATCGGGTTTGCCGGTGACCGAAACATTCCAGGTGGTGAGCCAGGAACTGCCGGGTCCCGTCGGCGAGGAATTCAAGGGCGTCGTCGAGCGCATCCGCATCGGCAACACGATGGAGGCGGCACTGCAGGAATCGGCCGACATGCTCGGCACGCCCGAATTCCAGTTTTTCTGCATCACGATCCAGATCCAGCGAGAAACGGGCGGCAATTTGGCGGAGACGCTGGCGAACCTGTCGGACGTCCTGCGCAAACGCTCGCAGATGAAACTCAAGATCAAGGCGATGTCGTCGGAAGCGAAAGCCTCTGCCTATATCGTCGGCGCGCTTCCGTTTTTCGTGTTCGGAATCGTCTGGTCGATGAATCCCGAATATCTGGCGGGCTTCTTCTATGAACAGCGGCTCATCGTAGCCGGGATCGGTGGCTTCATCTGGATGAGTATCGGCGCCGGCATCATGGCCAAAATGATCAGTTTCGAAATCTGAAGGGGCAAAACCGGTGAACAGCAGCCTCTTTCTTTCTTCCGCCTTCTCGGGTGCCCAAGCCGGCCCCAAGTTGCTCGGTATCGACGTCGTGTGGGTCGGCACCATGCTGGCGGCCGTCGGGGTGCTCGCGGTCATCTTCGCCATCTATGGCGCGCTGACCGTTCGCAATCCGATGACCAAGCGCGTCAAGGCGCTCAACGATCGGCGCGAACAGCTTAAAGCCGGCATCACAGCGTCGACGGCCAAACGCCGCGCCAGGCTGGTCCGCAAGAACCAGACCGCCGACAAGATGCGCACCGTGCTTGGCAAGCTTCAGGTGTTGCAGGAAAGCCAGATCAAGGAGGTCCAGCAAAAGCTGGCCCAGGCGGGCATCCGGTCGAAGGACCTCGCCGTGGCCGTCATTTTCGGTCGTATGATCCTGCCGATCCTGTTCGGCGGCCTCGCGCTTTTCCTGATCTACTGGGTCGACATGTGGCCTGACCTGACCTCGTTCAAGCGCTCGGCCTATACGATGGTCGCGTTGATCCTCGGGTATAAAGCACCGGACCTGTTTGTGGACAACAAGCGCTCGAAGCGCACCGCCGCAATCCGCAAAGGCCTTCCCGACGCGCTCGACCTGCTCGTCATTTGCGCCGAAGCGGGCCTGACGGTCGACTCCGCCTTTTCACGCGTGTCGAAGGAACTGGGCCGGGCCTATCCCGAACTCGGCGAGGAATTCGCGCTGACGTCGATCGAGCTCGGCTTTCTTACCGAGCGGCGGCAGGCATTCGAAAATTTCGCCTACCGCGTGAATCTCGAATCGGTGAAGGGCGTCGTCACGACCATGATCCAGACCGAGAAATACGGTACTCCGCTCGCCAGCGCGCTCCGCGTGCTGTCGGCCGAATTCCGCAACGAACGCATGATGCGCGCCGAGGAAAAGGCCGCGCGCCTGCCCGCGATCATGACGATCCCGCTGATCCTGTTCATCCTGCCGGTGCTCTTCATCGTCATTCTTGGCCCGGCGGCCTGTGCCCTGAGCGACGCTATGTCGGGTGGCGGTTTCGGCAAGAGCTGACACAACAACACCAGCATCGAAAAACGGAGAGGGCGGAAGCAATTCCGCCCTCTCTTTTTGTCAGCCGACGCTCTGTTCGATCGCGCCGAAGATGCTGTGGTGGCGGTCGTCGTCCATCCAGATGCGAACGGTATCGCCCTTTTGCATGAACGGCGTCTTGGGCTCGCCCTGCTGGATCGTCTCGACCGTCCGCACTTCCGCCAGACAGCTATAGCCGAGCCCCCCCGCAGCGATCGGTCGGCCCGGGCCGCCGTCGGAATCGCGGTTCGACACCGTGCCCGACCCGATGATCGTGCCGGCGCCCAGATCGCGCGTCTTTGCCGCATGCGCGATCAGCGCGCCGAAATCGAACGTCATGTCGACCCCCGCGTCGGCGCGCCCCAGCGGTTGGCCGTTGAGGTCGACCGACAATGTGCCGTGCAGCTTGCCGTCCTTCCAGCGGTCGCCCAGCGCCTCGGGCGTGACGAACACCGGCGACATCGCGCTGGACGGTTTCGACTGGAAAAAGCCGAAGCCCTTGGCGAGTTCGGCCGGGATCAGACCGCGCAGCGACACATCGTTGGTCAGCCCGACAAGCAGGATCGCCTCACGCGCGGCAGCGGCGTCGATTCCGTTGGGAACATCGCCCGTCACGACAACCACTTCGGCCTCCATATCGCAGCCCCAGGCGGGGTCGCCGAGCGGGATTGAATCGCGCGGCCCCAGAAAGGCGTCGCTGCCGCCCTGATACATCAGCGGATCATGCCAGAAGCTGTCGGGCATCTCGGCGCCCCGCGCCTGCCGTACCAGCGCGACATGGTTCACATAGGCGCTGCCATCGGCCCACTGATAGGCGCGCGGCAGCGGCGACGCCGCATCGTGCTCGTGAAAGCGGTCCTTCGGGATCGCATCATGGTTGAGATCCTCTGCCAGCGCCGCGAGGCGGGGGGCGGCATAGGCCCAATTGTCGAGCGCCGCCTGCATCGTCGGAACGATCTGGCCGGCGTCGGCATACCAGGCGAGGTCGTCCGAAACGACGACCAGGCGTCCGTCGCGGCCCTGTTTGAGCGAAGCTAGTTTCACGAAAACTCCTTTGGCTGACGATGCGGCGGAACCGACATCGCCTTAAAGGAGCGAAAATCAGCGCGGCGTCGTGATCGATGCGAAACAGGTAAAGCCGCTCTGCCCCGCCTGCAAGCGCCGGATATATTGGAGGTAGGCCTGCGACTGGTTGTATGTCGTGCCCGGCAGAGTCTGCCCCCGGAACGCGCGCTTCACTTCTTCACCCGTAAACGGCCGCGGCGAGCCCGGAAACGCGCCCTTCGTGCCCGGCGGGACGAGCTTGCCCGCAGTATCGATATATTTGCCGGCACCCGTCGGGCCCGGAACGGGAATCTGGCAATTCATCACCGACACCGCGGTCTGCGCGAACGCGGGGCGGATGGTCAGCGCCGCGGATACGCCAACAGCGCCCAGCGCCAGCAACTTGCGCCGCGAAGGGATCGTTTCTTCCGTCTCCACGGGGTTTCCGGCGGGATTGTCGCTATTTTCCATGTCGCGCGCATAACCCAATGAAGCGCTAAGGAAAAGCAAAAGACAGGCGACTCCCAAGCCCTTCCCGCTTTGAGACATTCGCCGATCGAGTGTTAATTGCCGTAAACATCCTTGCGCTTCATCCCCGCTTCGTGCGAGGCGCAGCGGCGATGTTCGATCGCCTTTCCAGCCTGGTCATCGCTTTGACGCTGGTCGCCATCGCTGCGATTTTTGCCACGCTGGCCGGCGGCGATGCACAGTCGATCGCCATCATGGTGCTTGCGGGCTTCCTTGCTGCCATCACTGTTTACAGCGCGCTTCCCGGCGCCTCACACGGCACACAAGGCACGGACACACCGCAGGCGGCCGCACCGCCCGTTTCCTTGCTTCGACATCCCGATTTTGCCCATTGGGTCGATCAGGAAAAGGAGCCGTTGATCGGGACCGCCGACAATATCGTCACCATCGCCAACGACGCCGCGATCCGGCTGCTTGGCCGGCATATCGTCGGCGCCGACGTCCGCACCGCTATCCGTCATCCTGCTGCAACCGACTGGCTGTCGCAAATGGGCGAAAACGCACCGCCCGACACGATCAACCTGATCGACTTTCCGCGCCCCGGCCAACGCTGGACGATGCGCATCGCCGCGCTGTCGGGCCGCGAACAGATCATCTTCCTGTCCGACCGGTCGGCGATCGACGCTGCGGACCGGATGCGGTCGGACTTCGTCGCCAATGCGAGCCACGAACTGCGCACGCCGCTTGCCGCCATCCTCGGTTATGTCGAGACGCTGCAGGATATGAATGGCGAGACCGACGGGCCGACGCGCCATCGCTTCCTGTCGATCATCGAACGCGAGGCGCGGCGGATGCAGCAATTGGTCATCGACCTTCTCTCGATCTCGCGAGTGGAAGCCGACCGCTTTCGCCGTCCAACCACACCGGTGGACCTTACCGCGATCGTCAACACCACGATCGCCCAGTTGCGCGACAGCGAACATCCGCGAGCGAAAGATGTCGTCGCAAAGCTAGGCGACGATCCGCAGCCTATGCTCGGCGACGAGGCGCAGCTCGGGCAACTCGCGCACAATATCATTTCGAACGCGATGAAATATGGCCATGCCGGCACGCCGGTAACGGTCGAGCTGGCGCGCGAAGGCAGCCGCGTACGGCTGTCGGTGAGCGACGAGGGCGACGGCATCGCCCCCGATCACCTGCCCCGCCTGACCGAGCGATTCTATCGCGTCGATGAGGCGCGCAGCCGGTCCGTCGGCGGCACGGGGCTGGGTCTCGCGATCGTCAAACATATCAGCGAGCGCCATCAGGGGCAGCTCGATATCGACAGCGAAGTCGGCAAAGGCACGCGCGTTTCGGTTACGTTCCCGCTTCCCGCGAAGGGCTGACCAGACGCGGTCCAACGCGCGAATCCCGGCCTATCCTTGACTTTTCATGGTTCAAGGCCCATCTTCGACAAGCTATCGTCGCCTACGACGGATTTTTTTGCCTGTTTGGCGGACACTTCCATCCTCACGCTACCTGGCGCCATCGGCACGTTGCCGGTGGTAACTCCGATTCCGTGAAAGGAACGACCCCATGCCCACCGGCACCGTAAAATTCTTCAACACCGAAAAAGGTTATGGCTTCATCGCGAACGAAGATGGTTCGGGCGATAATTTCGTCCACATCACCGCCCTCGAACGCGCCGGGATGACGACGCTGAACAAGGATCAGCGCGTTTCCTATGACCTGGAAACCGACCAGCGCGGCAAGACCGCCGCTGTCAACGTCCAGCCGGCCTGATCTTTTGGCCAAAGAGGAACTACTGACCCTCGACGGCCAGATCGATGAGATTCTTCCCGACGGGCGCTTTGGTGTCGTGCTGGAAAATGATCATCGGATCATCGCTTACACGGCGGGCCGGATGCGACGTTTTCGCATCCGGTCGGTCGTCGGCGATGCCGTCCGCGTCGAAATGACGCCGTACGACCTGACCAAAGGCCGCATCGTTTATCGCGATCGCGGCGCCGGTCCGGCCGGTGGCGGCCCCAAAAAGGGCAATCGACGCTGAATACCCAACCAGAACAAAACGATGATTACAGGATATTATGAACTTTAATTTGAATGCTTTTCCTTCCCTCCTTCGGCCCTTTGCCGCGATTGACGCGCCGGCCGAAAAGACAGTCCGGCGATCGCCGACCCTGACGCGGCGCGAACTGCGCCGCCTGATCGCCCAAATGGTCGACTAACTCTTCAGCAAACCGACCTTCAACCAAACCAACCCAAGGATTTTCCGCCATGTCGAACACCAGCGATTTCTACCTGATCCAGGCGGACAAATGCGCGGCCGACGCGGCGGAAAGCTCGCTGTCGCAGGTGCGCGATCGCAATCTGCGCGCCGAACAGGCGTGGCGCACCATGGCCGAGCGCCTGATCCAGACCGAAGCGACGCGCGCACGGCAAGTTGCCGCTGCGGCCGCCAAGGCGGAAGCCAACGCCGAAGCCGACTGACGGGGTCGCCCGTCAGTCGATGCGGCCCAGCAATTCCCCGATCTTCCCGAACATCTCATCGATCTGCGCTTTTTCGACGATCAGCGGCGGCGACATCGCAATGATGTCGCCCGTCGCACGCACGAGTAGGCCATTGTCGAAACAGGCATGGAACAGCTCCATCGCGCGCGCGGTCGGCGCTCCGGCGCGTGGCTCGAGTTCGATACCGGCGACAAGGCCGATCGTGCGGATGTCGATGACATGGCGCGAACCTTTCAGGCTGTGCGCCGCATCCTCCCAATAGCTGCCGAGTTCGATGGCGCGATCGAACAGCCCGTCGCGGGCATAAAGATCGAGCGTCGCGAGACCCGCGGCGCTCGCGAGCGGATGCCCCGAATAGGTGTAGCCGTGGAACAGCTCGATCCCGCCCGGCACGCTGTCGATCACCGCATCGTGCAACTCGCGCTTCACCGCGACGGCGCCCATCGGGACCGCCGCATTGGTGAGGCCCTTCGCCATCGTGATGATATCGGGCGTCACGCCCCACTGCCCCGCCGCCGTCGCGCCGCCGACGCGGCCGAAAGCGGTGATAACTTCGTCGAAAATCAGGATGATGCCATGCTTGTCGCAGATTTCGCGCAGGCGCTGGAGATAACCGACCGGCGGCACGAGCACCCCCGTCGACCCCGCCATCGGCTCGACAATCACTGCCGCAATCGTATCGGCGCCGTGCAGATCGACAAGCCGCTGGAGATCGTCGGCCAGTTCGGCGCCATGCTGCGGGAAACCGTGGGTGAAGGCGTTGCGTTCGATGTCGTGCGTATGGCGGATATGATCGACCCCGGGCAGCCCGCCACCGAAATTGCGGCGATTGTTCACCAGCCCGCCGACACTGATCCCGCCAAAGCCAGTGCCGTGATAGCCGCGCTCGCGCCCGATCAACCGCGTCCGCGTCCCCTGCCCCTTGGCGCGCTGGATATTCAGCGCAATTTTGAGCGCCGTATCAACCGACTCGGAGCCGCTGTTGGTGAAGAATATCCGGTCGAGCCCGTCAGGCATCAGCGCCGCGAGCCGCTGCGCCAGTTCGAACGGCAACGGATGGCCCAACTGAAAGGTCGGCGCGAAATCGAGCGTCGCCGCGGCGGTCGCGATCGCTTCGGTGATCTCGGGGCGGCAATGGCCGGCATTGCTGCACCACAGCCCCGAAGTGCCGTCGAGGATCGTCCGCCCGTCGCTGCTCTGGTAATGCATGCCGCTCGCCGAGACGAGCTGGCGCGGGTTCGCCTTGAAGGCGCGATTGGCGGTAAAGGGCATCCAGAAGGACGCCAGCGGATCATTCTCACCCTTCACGGCCCACTCTCCCAGCCAGTCGAACGCGCGCATAGTGGCCGCGCTCCGCGGCGCTGGCAATGTCGAAAATGGCCGATAACGGCCCCTCTGGCGCTTCGCTCCGACTCAGGATAGGCTGCTCTCGCACAAACGGGCCGGCTCCTCGGCCCAATCGGGGGCTCATGTCAGTCAATCTGGAACAATGGATCAGCGACCATAAAATCGACGAAGTCGAATGTATCGTCCCCGACATCAACGGGGTCCAGCGCGGCAAGGTGCTGCCGGCCAAGAAGTTCCTGTCGTCGGTCAAGGATAAGTCGCTGCGCATTCCGGGCAGCGTCTTCATCTGCACGATCGACGGCCATTATCCCGAGGATATCGACGATATCTGGGACAAGGACCCCGACAAGATATTGATCGCCGACCCGAGCACGATCTGCGTCGCGCCAGGGTTCACCTCGCCCACCGCCTTTGTGATCGCCGACGCCTATAATGGCGATGGCAGCGAGGTCGATATCGCGCCGCGCACGATCCTGAAAAAGGTGCTCGGCCTTTACGCCGAAAAGGGCTGGAAACCGATCATCGCGCCCGAGGTCGAATTTTATCTCGTCTCGCAAAATGCCGACCCCGATTTCCCGCTGACCCCGCCGGTCGGCCAGTCGGGACGCAGCGAAACCGCGAGCCAGCCTTACGGGCTCGAGGCGATGAACGAATATGAGGATATCATCGACCATATCTATGACGATTGCGAGCTGATGGGGCTCGATATCGACACGATGATCCACGAAATGGGCGCCGCGCAGCTCGAGGTCAATTTCGAGCATGGCGACCCGCTGCGGCTCGCGGACGAAGTGTTCCTGTTCAAGCGTGTCGTGCGTAACGTCGCAAAGCAGCACAATGTCTACGCGACCTTCATGGCGAACCCGATGGCGGGGCAGCCCGGCAGCGCGATGCATATTCACCAGTCGGTGGTCGATGCCACGACGGGCAAGAATCTGTTCTCGACTGCGAACGGCCGTGATAGCGCGATGTTCCGCAGCTATATCGCCGGGCTGGTGCGCTACATGCCGCAAATCTCGCCTTTATGGGCGCCTAACGTCAACAGCTTCCGCCGGATGCGCCCCGACAGCGCCGCGCCGATCAACGTCCAGTGGGGCGAGGACAATCGCTCGTGCGGCTTCCGCGTGCCGATTTCGGACAAGAATAATCGCCGTGTCGAAAACCGCCTGCCCGGCGCCGACAGCAACCCCTATCTCGCAATCTCCGCCTCACTGATCTGCGGCTATATCGGCGTCGTCGACCGGATGGTGCCGGCGAAGGCGATCACCGGCAGCGCGTATAACCGCGCCCGCACCCTGCCGCGCACGCTCGAAGCCGCGCTCGATCGCTTTGCCTCGTGCAAGAAGGTCCGCAACCTGCTCGGCGACGATTTCTTCGAAATCTTCTTCGCGGTGAAGGATTATGAGCTGTTCAACTATCAGTCGGTCGTGTCGAGCTGGGAACGCGAACATCTGTTGATGCGGGTCTGACCCGCGCGCCAGCCATGACCGACCCGCTCGCCAACAGCTATTACGCCGCGACCGCGCATCCGTGGCGGTCCTCCTATGAAATGGTCGACGATCTGTCGTTCGATGTTGCTGTAATCGGTGGCGGTTTCACAGGATTATCTGCGGCTCTGGCCTGTGCCGAGCGTGGCTTTTCGGTGATCCTGATTGAACGCGAGCACATCGGTTTCGGCGCATCGGGCCGCAACGGCGGACAGCTCATCCCGGGGCTTCGCTGGACCGCCTCCGAACTGGAAGACGCGTTCGGACGCGAGCGTGCCGATGCCTTGTTCGACCTTTGCTGGCGCGAGAATCGCGTCAAAGCGCGGATCGCCAAGCATGGCATCGACTGCGACCTGAAGGCCGGTCATCTCGAGGCGGCGTGGACGCCGAAAGATTTCGACACGATGCGGCGCGAGGCCGAGTTTCTGGCAACGCGCTTTGGGTATCAAAGCGATGTCGTCGCAAAGAACGACATGGCCGATCATATCGCCAGCCCGCTCTATCATGGCGGCGTCCACGACCCGCTGGGCGGTCATTTCCACCCGCTGAACTACGCCATCGGCCTCGCTCGCGCCGCCGAGGCCGCCGGCGTCCGCATCTGGGAGGGCGAGCGCGTTCACCGGATCACCGATAATCGCGAAGGGCCGGGCGTGATGACCGACCGCGCGCATGTCGACGCGCGCTATATCATCGACGCGACCGACAGCTGGATCGGCGAGGTCGAACCCGACCTTGGCCGCTACACCGTGCCGATCATGAACTATAATATCGCGACCGCGCCGTTGCCGAACGCCGACGAACTACTCCCCAGCGACGCCGCGGTCGCCGACAGCCGCTTCGTGCTCAACTATTTCCGCCTATCAGCCGACAAGCGCCTGATCTTCGGCGGTGGCGAGCGTTATTCGCAAACGCCGCCGCGCGACATTGCTGCCTTCGTCCGACCCTTCATGGCCGAGGTATTCCCGCAAATCGCCGATGCGAAGATCGATTATGGCTGGGGCGGCGCAGTCGCGGTGACCATGAACCGGCTGCCGCATATCGGACGGCGCGGGAACATCTTCCACGCGCACGGCTTTTCGGGCCATGGCGCATTGGTGACGACCATCGCGGGCGAGCTGGTTGCCGAGGCTGTGGCGGGGACGGCCGAACGCTTTGAGGTGCTGGCCAATCTGCCGTCGAAGCCGTTCCCCGGCGGCAAGCTGCTGCGCCAGCCGCTCGCAACTCTCGGGCTGCTCTACTACGCGATGAAGGACAAGCTCGGGTGATATCCGCCGCCGCCATCGGCCGCGTCGCTGCCCGCGAAGCCGACCGCTTTCGCACTGTCAATCTGCGCGCCTTCGCGCATCATGCGGCCGCAACCGGCTGGTTCCAGTCGGTCCCCTTCCACTGGATGAAGGACTGGCCCAGCCCGGTGCCGATCGTCGCAGCATCCGCGAAGGATGCGACGCTGACGAGCATCGACAACCGGAACTATGACGATTTCTGCCTCGGCGATACCGCGAGCCTGTTCGGCCATTCGCCGCCCGCCCTCGCCGCCGCGCTGGCAAAACAGGCGAGCGAAGGCCTGAGCTATATGCTCCCGACCGAAAGCGGTGCCGCGCTGTCGCAACGCCTCGCGGCAATGTTTGCTCTGCCGAAATGGCAGGTCACGACCACCGCCAGCGAAGCCAATCGCGCGGTCATCCGCTGGTGCCGCGGAATCAGCGGGCGGCCCAAAATCCTGACCTTCAACGGCGCCTATCACGGCGCGGTCGACGACGCTTTCATCGATCTGAAGGGCGGCGTACCGAAGATGCGCGCCAGCCTGATCGGGCAGGCGCATGACCTGCGCGACACGACGACCGCGATCGAGTTCAACGACGAAGCCGCGCTGACCGAAGCGTTGCGGGCCGGCGACATCGCCTGCGTGCTCGCCGAGCCGGTGATGACCAATGTCGGTATGGTTCGTGACGCGCCGGGATTTCTGCAAACGCTCCGCGCGCTGTGTGACGAGACGGGCACGCTGCTCGTCTTCGACGAAACGCACACCATCTCGTCGGGTTATGGCGGCCATGGTGTCACGCATGGGCCGACGCCCGATCTGATGGTCGTCGGCAAGTCGATCGGCGGCGGCGTGCCGTGCGCGGTCTACGGATTTTCGGCTGAGGTCGCCGAACGCATGGCGGCGCTCAACGCCTCGCGACCCGCCGGGCACAGCGGTATCGGCACCACCCTATCCGCCAACGCGCTCGCCATCACCGCGATGGATGCGATGCTGTCGGACGTCATCACGCCCGCCGCATATGACCATATGCTGCGCGGCGCCGCACGCCTCGTCACTGGGCTCGAACAGGAAATTGCCGCCGCCGACCTCGACTGGCACGTCACACAGGTCGGCGCCCGCGTCGAGTTCCTGACCTGCCCCACCCCGCCCCGCAACGGCGGCGAGGCGAAGGCCGCGATGCATCCCGAGCTCGAAGCGGCGATCCACCTCTTCCTCGCCAATCGCGGGATTTTGCTGGCGCCGTTTCACAATATGATGTTGGTGAGCCCGGTTACCGCGGTCGATCAGATCGACCGGCTGGTCGGCGCCTTTGCCGACTGCGTGCGTGCATTGAAGGAGTAGAGGGGCGATGTCGAAGTCATCGGGCGTGATCGCGCCGCGTTCGGAAGCGGAGGCCTTTTTCAAGGCAAACCCCGACGTCGATTCGATCGAGATGATCTACACCGATTTCGGCGGCGTCCCGCGCGGCAAGCGCCTGCGCCAGCATGAGGTGCTCGCCGTGTACGAAAGCGGCCGTATGTTCCCGGGCTCGATCACCGTCGTCGACATCACCGGGCAGGACACGATCGAAACCGGCCTCGTCTGGGAGGATGGCGACGCCGACCGCTCGATGAAGCCAATCCCCGGCACCCTCGTCCGCACCCCATGGGGCGGCGAGACGGCCGCGCAATTTCTCGTCGATTTCTACGAGCTCGACGGCACCCCGCACGACCTCGATCCGCGCCATGTGCTCGGCGGCGTTATCGACCGTTTTACTGCCGACGGGCTGACTCCGGTGCTCGCGGTCGAGCTCGAATTCTATCTCGTCGACCCGCGCCGCGCCCGCGATGGCAAGATCCGCCCCGCCCGCCCCGGCTACAGCCGCGACACCCCGCGCAATGTCGAGGTTTATGGCCTCCGCGAACTCGACGATTTCCGCCCCTTCTTCGACGCGCTTTACGCCGCGACCGACGTGCAGGATCTGCCGCTCGAAAGCGCGATCTCCGAATTCGCCCCCGGCCAGTTCGAGCTTACGCTCCGCCACAAGCCCGACGCGCTGCGCGCCTGCGACGACGCCATCATGTACAAGCGGCTCGTCAAGGCGATCGCGCAGCAACAGGGTCTTGAGGCGACCTTCATGGCCAAACCCTTTGCCGATCAGGCGGGCAGCGGCATGCACATCCACGTCTCGGTCAACGACGGCGGCGGCACCAACATTTTCGCCAGCGAAGACCCCGAAGGCACGCCCGCGCTCCGCCACGCGATCGGCGGGATGATCGGAACCGTCGGCGATGGCTTCGCGCTCTTTGCCCCCCACGCGAACAGCTATCGCCGCTTCAAGGCGAACAGCTATGCCCCCGTCGCGCCGACATGGGGCGTCAACAATCGTACCGTGTCCTTCCGCATTCCCGCTGGCCCGCCGACAAGCCGCCATGTCGAACATCGCGCGTGCGGTGCCGACGCCAACCCCTATCTCGCGGTGGCGGCCGTCCTCGCGGGTATGCATCATGGCATGACGCACAAGGTCGATCCGGGCACTGCAGTGGTCGGTAACGGTTACGACCGCGACAGCAGCGGCGACGACAAGCCGCCGTCGAACTGGTTCGCCGCGGTCGACCGCATCCATGCCTCAAAGCTGATGCGCGATTATCTCGGCGACCGCTTCGTCGACATGTTCAGCATCGTGAAGCGGGTCGAACAGGACAATTATTTCAGCGTCGTCCCGACGCTCGATTACGACTGGTACCTGCGCAACGCCTGAAACTCTTGGAACAAAGTTTCAAAGAATCTTGGTGCAGCGCAAAAAAGCTCTTCCCAAGCCGACTTTATTGAGTCAGCTTGACGTCACATACAGGGAGGCTGGCCATGGATTTCAATGAACTGATCAAGCAGACCCGCGGGCGCCGCTCGCTCCTTCAGGCGCTCGGCGTCGCAGCGGTCGGGATCAGTTTCGGCGGGGTCGCGGCCTGCAGCAAGGGCGAAGGCAAGAAGCTCTCGAACGGCGAGGAAGCCAAGCTCAACTTCTATAACTGGGACACCTATATCGGCGAGAATACGCTCGACAATTTCAAGGAAGCGACGGGCGTCGACGTCACGATGGACCTGTTCGACAGCAACGACGTGCTGTTCGCGAAATTCAAGGCGGGCAACCCCGGCTATGACGTGATCGTGCCGTCGAACGACTTTGTCGAGCGGATGAGCAAGGCCGGCATGCTGATGCCGCTCGATCATGCGCAAATCCCGAACAAGAAAAACATCGACCCGGCGTACATCAACGTCGAATATGACCTGCAGCGCAAATTTTCGATGCCCTACACCTGGCTCGCGCTCGGCATCGGCTTTCGCAAATCGAAAGTGTCGGCGCGGCCCGACAGCTGGAAGGTGCTGTTCGACAGCCCCGAATATGCGGGCCGCATCGCCTGGCTGTCGGAGGCCGGCGACATGTTCCGCCTCTATGGCAAATATCTCGGCAAATCGGTCAATGCGCTGACTCCCGCGGACATCGCGACGATCGAAAAGATGATGATCAAGCAAAAGCCCAATGTGAAGAAATTCCACGAGGATGACGGGCAGGATCTGTTGCTCAAGGGCGACGTCGACGTTGTGCTCGAATATAATGGCGATATCGCGCAAGCGATGACCGAGGACAAGGACATCGACTTTGTCGTGCCGAAGGAAGGCAGCCAGCTCAATTCGGACAATCTGTGCATCCCCAAGGGCGCACCGCATCCGAAGAATGCGCATGCCTTCATCAACTATATCCTCGACGCCAACGTCGACAAGGAAATCACCGAGACCATCCTCTATCCGACGCCCAATGCGGCGGCGAAGGCGCTGATGCCCGACAGCTACAAGAACAACCCGGTGATCTTCCCGCCCGCCGACGTGCTGGCGAAATGCGAATATGCGCGCTTCAACCCCGAGTTGCAGCCGCTGTACGAAGAAGCCTTCACACGGGTGCGGGCGGCCTGAGGGTCTGAAGGGGGCATCGGGGGGTGGCCGAACAGGACTGGAAAACGAACAAGAGGGTTTTTGCGGCGGTATCGCTGCCGACGCTGTTCTGGGTCATCGTCTTCTTCCTCGTCCCCATGGCGATCGTCTGGCTCTACAGCTTCGGCGAGAACAAGGGCCTCACCGAAATTGAATTTTCGGGCACGCTCGAAAATTACAAGCGCGCGACCGAGTGGCTCTACGTCACCATTTTCGGCAAAAGCTTCGCGGTCGCGGCGCTCGTCACGCTGATCTGCCTCATCATCGGCTTTCCCGTCGCGATGGCGATCACCTTTGCCAGCGAGAAATGGCGGCCGTGGCTGCTGCTCGGCATCATGCTGCCCTTCTGGACCAACCTGCTCATCCGCACCTACGCGCTGATGATGCTCCTCGGCACGCAGGGTTTCGCGAACAAGGGGCTGGGGGCGCTCTGGGAAGGGACGAGCTGGATCAAGACGCTCGTCGGGCTCCAGCCGCTCCCGACATGGGAGCCGGTGCAGCTGCTCTTCAACAATTTCGCGGTCGTCTTCGGGCTTGTCTATGTCCACTTGCCCTTCATGGTCCTGCCGCTCTACGCCGCGCTCGACCGCCTCGACCGCAGCCTGATCGAGGCGAGCCTCGACCTTGGCGCCGGTCATTTCCGCACGATCATGCGCATTGTCGTTCCGCTCGCCGCACCGGGGATCATTGCCGGGGTGATGATCACCCTCATCCCGGCACTCGGCGCCTACCTTACCCCCGACCTCATGGGCGGGACCGACAGCCAGATGATCGCCAATGTGATCGAGCGCCAGTTCAAGAAGGCCAACGACTGGCCCTTCGGCGCCGCCCTCTCCTTCTTGCTGATATACGCCATGTTCGCGCTGATCGCGATCCAGTCGATGCGCAAAAAAGTGCCGGAGATACGCTGATGGCGCTTTTCTCCCGCACCCCGCGCGCGCCGCTCGAATATAGCCGCACCCTCTGGATGCGCCTGTGGGTCGGCGCGGTGATGGTCTTCCTCTATGCCCCGCTCGTCGTGCTGATCATTTTCAGCTTCAACGACAGCAAGCGCAACGTCGTATGGCGCGGCTTCACGACCAAATATTATGAAAAGGCGATGGGCAATGATCAGCTGGTCGAGGCACTGCTCAACTCGCTGACGATCGCGGCGCTCGCGACGGTGGCCAGCCTCGTCATCGGCACCTTCGCCGCGGTGATGCTCTGGCGCTTCCGCTTCCCGCTGAAGGGCGCGATCGACGGCACGATCTCGCTGCCGATCATCGTCCCCGAAATCTGCCTCGGCGTCGCCTTCCTGATGTTCTTCGCCGCGGTCGACTGGCCGACCGACCTCATCTGGCCGTTCAACCTCGGCGCCATCACCATCGCGCACATTACTTTCTGCTTCCCCTTCGTGACGATGGTCGTGCGCTCGCGCCTCGCGACCTTCAACCGCGAGCAGGAGGAAGCGGCAAAGGACCTCGGCGCAAGCGAGGGGCAGGTGTTCCGCGACGTGTTGATCCCGCACATCAAGCCCGCACTCGTCGCTGGCGCGCTGCTGTCTTTCACGCTCAGCCTCGATGATTTCGTTATCACCTATTTCACCAGCGGCCCCGACACGATCACCTTCCCGGTGAAGGTCTATTCGATGGTCCGCTTCTCGGTGACGCCCGAGGTCAACGCCGCCTCGACGCTGCTCATCATCCTCACCGTCGCCCTCACCTTCGTTGCGCTCAAGCTTCAGGGCGTGAAAGCCATTGCGGAAACCCACTGACCATGACCGAAACCGCACGCCCGATCATCCAGATCCAGAATGTCTCGAAACGCTTCGGCAAGGTGACTGCGGTCGACAACGTCAGCCTCGACATCCTCGCGGGCGAGTTTTTCGTCCTGCTCGGCCCCTCGGGCTGCGGCAAGACGACGCTGCTGCGGATGATTGCCGGTTTCGAGCTGCCGACCGAAGGCAGGATATTGATCGACGGACAGGACGTCACGGGCGTTCCGCCGAACAAGCGCCCGGTCAATATGGTGTTCCAGAGCTATGCCGTTTTCCCGCACATGAGCGTCGCGGACAATGTCGCCTATGGGCTGAAGATCGCCGGCGTGAAGGGCGGCGAGATCAAGGACCGCGTCTCCGAGGCGCTCGAGCTGGTCAAGCTCGGCGGGTTCGAAACGCGCATGCCCGACCAGATGTCGGGCGGCCAGCGCCAACGCGTCGCGCTCGCCCGCAGCCTCGTGATGCGACCCAAGGTGCTGTTGCTCGACGAACCGCTCTCGGCGCTCGATGCCAAGCTCCGCGCCCAGATGCAGTTCGAATTGTCGGATCTGCAGGAAAAGGTCGGCATTACCTTCGTCACCGTCACCCACGATCAGGACGAAGCGCTGTCGATGGCGTGCCGCATCGGCGTGATCAACAAGGGCGAGGTCGCACAGCTCGCGACCCCGTCGGACCTCTACGAATATCCCGCCAACCGCTTTGTCGCCGATTTTGTCGGATCGGTTAATATCTTCGAGGGCAAGCTAACCCTAGACGACCCCGACAAGGCCGCGGTTGATTGTCCGGGACTGGGTAAAGTCTATCTCAACCACGGCGTCACCGGCCCTCACGGCGCCGACGTGTGGATCGCGCTGCGCCCCGAGAAAATTTACCTCCACGTCCCCGGCGAAGGCAAGGCGGTCACGGCCGCGGCGCAGGATGCGCCCGACGGTCACAATTTCGCGCGCGGCAAGATCAAGGGGATGAGTTATCTCGGTGACATCACCCTGTTCGAGATCGAGCTCGAAACCGGCGCCTGCCTCCGCGTGTCGCGCCCGAACCTGTCGCGACACGATCAGGAAGATTTCACTTGGGGCGATAAGGTGAGCATGCACTGGCGCGCAGATAGCCCGGTGGTATTGTTGGGCTAGCCTCGCGACATTCCCTTTTTCGTCATCCCGGACTCGATTCGGGATCCATAGCAGCTTTGAAGTCATGGACCCCGGATCAAGTCCGGGGTGACGAGTCAGTGGGCGGCCGCCTTCTTCCCCGGCAACAGGTGCAACACACCAACGATCACCCCGCCGAGCAGCAGTCCAAATACACCCGCCCCGCCAGCATTGATCAGCCATTCCCAAACGCCCGCACCGGGCAGGCCGCCCGCGACGCTGTGCGCAAAATCATGCAGCCCATGCCCGATATTGCCGATGTGATATTCATCGAGCCCGTGCAGGAATATCTGTCCGCCAACCCACAGCATCGCCGCGGTGCCGATCAGCGCGAGCGCCGCCAGCAGCTTTGGCATGAAAGAAACCAGCCCGCGTCCGATCGCCCGGCGCGCGCTATTGCCTTCCTTCGCCATATGCAGACCGATGTCGTCCATCTTCACGATCAGCCCGACAACGCCGTAAACCGCGATCGTGATAAAGATCGCAACGACCGCGAGTGTCGCGGCGCGCATCGCGAAATGCTCGTCGAGCACTTCATTGAGCGCGATGACCATGATCTCGGCCGACAGGATGAAGTCGGTGCGCACCGCGCCCTTCACCATCGCCTCTTCATGGTCCTTGTCGGCGACGATCTCGGCGTCTTCGGCCAGGCTCGTCTTGTCCCTCTGCAACGCGTGGTAAACTTTTTCCGCGCCCTCGAAGCAGAGATAGGCGCCGCCGATCATCAACAGCGGCGTGATCGCCCATTGCGCCACCGCCGACAGCAGCAACAGCGCGGGCAGGATGAGCACCAACTTGTTGAAGATCGACCCCTTGGTGATCCGCCAGATGATCGGCAGTTCGCGGTCGGGGGTGAAGCCGGTGACGTAACGCGGCGTCACCGCAGTATCGTCGACCACCACCCCCGCTGCCTTGACCCCGGCCTTCGACGCCGCGGCGCCGATATCGTCGATGCTCGCCGCGGCGACCTTGGCGATCGTCGCAATATCGTCGAGCAGGGCAAAAAGGCCGGAGGGCATAGGGTTTTGATCTTTCCTGTTTAAAGCGCGCGTAGTTTCGGCATCACCTCATCGAGAGATTTGCGGATGATGGCAACCATCTCGTCGATCTGTTCGGTGGTGATGATCAGCGGCGGACACATGACCAGGCTGTCGCGGATCCCGCGCACCATCAGTCCGTTCGCGATACAGGCATCGCGCGCCATCGGCCCCGCCGTTCCTTCAGCGCCGCCGAAGCGCGCGCGCGTCGCCTTGTCGGCGACGATCTCGACCGCACCGAGCAGGCCGATCGAGCGCGCTTCGCCGACGAGCGGATGATCGTTCAGCGTCGCGAGCGCCTTGGCGAGATGCGGGCCGGTCACGCTGCCCGTGCGCTCGACCAGACCCTCGCGTTCGATGATCTCGATATTCTTGAGCGCGACCGCCGCGGCGACCGGATGCCCCGAGTAGGTGAAGCCATGCACGAAATCGCCGCCGGTCTTGAGCACTTCGACGACATGCGCCGCGACCGCGGTCGCCGAGATCGGCAGATAACCCGACGACAGCCCCTTCGCCATTGGCATCAGGTCGGGGGTAAAGCCCATCGTCTCATGCCCCCACATCTTGCCCGTGCGCCCAAAGCCGCAGATCACCTCGTCGGCGACGACGAGCAGGCCATATTTGCGCGCGACCGCCTCGACCTTGGGCCAATAGCCGCTCGGCGGGATGATGACGCCACCCGCGCCCTGCACGGGCTCGCCGATAAAGGCGGCGCAATTTTCGGGGCCGATCTCGAGGATCTTGTCCTCGATCGCCTGGACGCAGGCATCGCAGAACTCGTCCTCGGTCATCCCCTGTCCTTCGCCATAGGCATAGGGCTGGCGCACATGTTCGACGCCCGGGATCGGCAGGTCGCCCTGCGCGTGCATCGCCTTCATCCCGCCGAGCGAGACGCCCGCGACGGTGGAGCCATGATAGGCGTTCCAGCGGCTGATGAAGACCGTGCGCTTGGGTTCGCCCTTCAGCTTCCAATAGTGGCGCACCATGCGGAACACCGTGTCGTTCGCCTCGCTGCCCGAGGCGTTGAAGAAGATATGTGGCAGGCGGTTGCCGGTGAGCGAAGCAATCTTCGCCGCGAGCGTTACCGTCGGCGGCGTCGCGGTCTTGAAGAAGGTGTTGTAAAAGGGCAGCTCGCGCATCTGTGCTGCGGCGGCTTCGACGAGTTCCTCGCGGCCATAGCCGACATTGACGCACCACAGGCCCGCCATGCCGTCGAGGATGCGATGGCCGTCGCCGTCGTGAATGTAACAGCCCTCGGCATGCGTAATGATGCGGCTGCCGCCGAGCTTTTCGATTTCGGCCCAGTCAGCCTGTGCGGGCAAGTGATGCGCGACGTCGAGGCGGCGCAGTTCGGCGATGTCGTGATTACGGGGCATATCATATTCCTGATCGTTGGAGGCGGTCGAAGCCGCAGAATGAAAGGACGGGCGATCCAGCCCGATCCATCGATCAGGGAGAGAAGCAAAGCCGCGCAAGATAGCGGTCGTAGCGGGTGACGTGCCGGTTCACAGTTCGTTCCGCAGCGCTTGCCCCAGCAGGCGAAAATAGGTCTGGCTTTCTTCGTTGCCGTCGACCGACCACTCGGGATGCCACTGCACCGCGAGCAGGGGTGCTCCATTCGGTCGCGCACTAAACGCTTCGACCAGTCCGTCGGGAGCGCGCGCCTCGACCGACAAACCATCGGCGAGCCGGCCAACGCCCTGATAGTGGACCGAGTTCACGTCCAGCGCGGATGCGCCATAGGCCGACGCCAGCATCCCGCCCTCGACGAGATCGACATGATGGCGATGATCGAACATTGCATCAAACAGCGTGCCGTCGGGCGTGTGATGGCTAAGCAGTTCGCCATTCGTCGCGGTATCGCGGCGTAGCGTACCGCCGAGCGCGACATTGATGTCTTGGAACCCTCGGCAAATGCCGAACAGCGGGCGCTGCGCAGCGATCACCGCCTCAACCAGATCGCGCATCATGCGGTCGCGGTCGGGATCGAACGGCCCCTCCCCCGCATCGTCCTCGCCATAGCGCGCAGGCTCGACATTCGACGGCGATCCGGTGAGCAACACCCCGTCGAGCCGTCCGACGATTTCATCGGCGCGCATATAGTCGGGAAGCGAAGGGATCAGCAGCGCCGCGCAGTCGGCATGGCGCATCGCCGCTTTCGCATAGCGGTTCATCACCGCCTGCGCATATTCGGCGCCGACCTGCCGGTTACAGGCGATGATGCCGAGGACGGGGCGGGCGGACACTTGGCGCGGAATCCTTCAAATGACGGAGTTCCATTGCTGCCGATTTTCTCAGAGCGATGCCAGCGGAATTTGCAGAATCAGGCGTGTTGACGTGCAAAAGCAGCGGCGGCGCCGAACAGACCCGGCTGCGGATGGGTGATCAACTTCACTGGCAGCGCCGACATAAAGCCCTCGAAACGCCCCTTTTCGATAAAGCGTTCGGGAAAACCCGAGCGCACGAGGCTGTCGCGGATGCGCAGCCCAAGGCCGCCCGCAATGACGACGCCGCTCGCGCCCTGCGCCAGCGCCAGATCGCCCGCGACGCTGCCGAGCGACAGGCAGAAGCGATCGACCGCCGCTGCGGCGAGGCTGTCGCCGCCACTCATTGCATTGGTCCAGATCGCCTTGTCGTCGAGCCGCGGGATCGCGCGCCCTTCGAGCGCGGCGAGCGTTTCATAGATATCGACGATACCCGGCCCCGAAACGATCCGTTCGATCGACACGCGCCGGTGCCGCTTGCGCAGCCGCGCAAGGATCGCATCCTCGATGCTGTCGAGCGGCGCGAAATCGATATGCCCGCCCTCGGTCGCCTGCACCCGATAATTGTCGCCGTCACGCCAGATGTGCGCGACGCCCAGACCGGTGCCCGGCCCGATGATGGTGATCGTGCCGGTCGCCGGCAGCGGCTCGTCGGGGCCGGTCAGCCGCTCGAAATAGCTTTCGTCGGCCTGCGCGACGGCATGCCCCACCGCCTCGAAATCATTGACGAGCACATAGCGGTCGACGTTCATCTTCTCGTTGATCAGCGCGGGGCGAATGATCCACGGATTGTTGGTGAAACGGATGATCTCGCCGCGCGTCGGCCCGGCGATGGCGATCGCGACGCCGCGCGGCAGCGTGCCGCCCTGCTGGCGCTCGAAATCCTGCCATGCGGTCTGGAAGCTCGCATGATCCTTGGTGTGCAGCGTCGTCGCCTCGCCGAGCGACAGCACACGGCCGCCTTCGATCTCGGCGATCGCAAAGCGCGCATGCGTGCCGCCGATGTCCACCGTGACGATCCGTTCGCTCATGACTCTCCCTTGTCGGTCCCAACTGGCCGGTGCGTGTAACCGAATGTCGCATGGTTCGGGGCGATGCAACAAGGCATAGCTATGCGCGGCCCCTTGTGTTTTCGCGACAGCAAGTCTAGTTGAGAATCATTCTCAATAAAGGAAATGCCGCGATGTCCGATATCCAGACCGTCCCGACCCACGACTGGAACGGTGACAGCGGCGACCGCTGGGCCGCCAATCTCGCGCGGCTCGACGTGATGCTCGAGGATTTCGGCAATGCGGCGATCCGTGCTGCTAATGCACAACCCGGCGAACAGATACTCGACATCGGCTGCGGTTCCGGCACGTCGACCTTCCCGCTAGCCGAACGGGTTGCGCCCGGCGGCCACGTCCTCGGCGTGGACATCTCCGAGCAGCTTGTCGAAGTTGCCCGCGCTGCCGCACCAGCGCGGGCGCCGGTCGAATTCCTATGCGCCGATGCCGCGATAGCTCAACTGCGAAGGGGAAGCTTCGATCTCCTCTTCTCGCGCTTTGGCGTGATGTTCTTTGACGACCCGGTCGCGGCGTTCACGCAAATACGGCGTGCGCTGAAGCCCGGTGGACGACTAGCCTTCTTCTGCTGGCGCGGCGCGCAGGAGAATGATTGGGTCCGCCTGCCGATGGCCGCCATTCGCAATATCGTCGCGCCCGTTCCCGCCGACCCGACCGCCCCCGGCCCCTTCGCCTTTGGTGACCGACAGCGACTGGCCGATATTCTGGCCGCAGCCGGCTTCACCGCGATCGATATTGTGCCGTTCGACACCAGCATTTCCTATGGTCGCGGCGCCACACGCGAGGAAGCGGTCGACGACGCGCTCGATATGGCATTTCAAGTCGGTCCGCTGGCGCGTGCGCTGGCCGATCAGCCTGACGATATCCGCGAGAAAGCCGCCATCGCCGTCCGCGCCGCCTTTGCGAAGCGGCCTGGAGAAACATCGGTGCTGATCGACGGCGCAGCCTGGATCGTCACCGCGCGCAACTAGCCTCGTTCGGCGAGTTTTTGGGCGCGAATGTCCTTCTTGAGCACCTTGCCGACTTTCGATCGCGGCAGATCGTCCCAGATTTCAATCTCCTTGGGTGCCTTGACGCTGCCGATCGCCGCTTTCACCGCGGCGATAAGGTCTTCCGGGTCGGCGCTATGACCGGCGCGGAGCTGGACGACCGCGCATACGCGTTCGCCCCATTTGTCGTCGGGCAGCCCGAACACCGCGCCGTCCTGCACCGCGGGTTGCGCGAGCAGCGCCTGTTCGACCTCGGCCGAATAGACGTTGAAGCCGCCGGTGATGATCATGTCCTTGGCGCGGTCGACGATGAACAGGAAATTGTCGGCGTCGAGATAGCCGATGTCGCCGGTGCGGTGCCAACCATTCACCGTGGCTTCGGCGGTCGCCTCGGGGTTCTTGTAATAGCCGTCCATGACGAGCGAACCCTTGACGACGATCTCGCCGCGTTCGCCCTGCGGCACGGCATTGTTCTCGGCGTCGAGGATCGCGACCTGCACCAACGGGCCCGGTCTTCCCGCCGACGACAGGCGAGCGCGGGCGATCGATCCGTCGGCGTGGAAATGATCCTTGGGCGCCATCATCGAGATCATCATCGGCGCCTCGGTCTGCCCGAACAATTGCGCCATCACCGGCCCGAGCTTGCCGATCGCCTCCTCCAGCCGCGCCGCCGAGATCGGCGCCGCGCCGTACCAGAAGCATTGGAGCGACGAGAGGTCGGTCGCGGGCAGCGCGGGATGGTCGATCAGCATGTAGATCAGCGTCGGCGGCAGGAAGGTGTGCGTCGCCTTATGCCGCGACGCGAGGCTCAGGAATTCGCCGATATCGGGATAGGGCATGATCACGATCTCGCCGCCATGCGCCATGATCGGGAACGCGAGCACCCCCGCCGCATGGGTGAGCGGCGCCATCGCCAGATAGACCGGCCGCCCCTCGAACGGATAGCCCATCAGGGTCAGCGCGGTCATCGCCTCGAGGTTGCGGTTGGTCAGCATCACGCCCTTGGGATGCCCCGTCGTGCCGCCGGTGCCGGGCAGCATGGCAAGGTCGCTGACGGGCGTCGCCGTGAATGGGACTTCGGCGACACCCGCCAGCCACTCGTCCAGCGACGGCGCGAAGGGCTGTTCGGCATCGAGGCAGACGAGCAATTCCAGCTTGGGCAGATCCTTTCGCAATGCATCGACGAGGTCGACGAATTTCGAATGGAAAAAGAGTGCGGCGCAGTCGAAATTGTCGAGCACGAAGGCGTTTTCGGCGGCTTCGTTGCGCGGGTTGATCGGGCACCACACCGCCGCGGCGCGCGAAATGGCGAAGACACACGCGAAAGCGACCGGATCGTTGCCCGACAGGATTGCGACATGCTTGCCCGGCGTTATGCCCGACCCGTTCAGCCCGCGCGCGACGCGATGGGTTAGCGTCTGCACCTCCGAATAGGACAGGCTCTTGCCGTCCATCGTCAGGCACGGCGCGTCGGCGCCAAGCGACGCCCCCTTGTCGAGCCAGTCGACCAGCCGCATCAGTCGTCGACCGTGACGATCGGCTTCAGCGCCAGTCCAAACTGGCGCAGCACGCCCAGAATCTCATGGTGCCCGAACGCTTGGCACGCCGACGCGAAACCGACACGGCGCGGCGGCTGCTGGAGCAGGTTCATCGCAGCCCACGCCTGCATCAGCCCGGTCTGCTTGTAATTGCAGTTGCCGTGGATCAGCACATGCGCGCGCCCCAGCGGCCCCGAGGCATAGACCGAATCGATACTGGTGTTGAGCCGCGGATTCTCGCGCGGCGGCATGTCGCCCTGCACCGATTCCGCCATTTTCGCGAGCGCCGCTTCCTGTTCCTTGAAAGGCAGCGGCTTGATGTCGGTGTCGATCATCTTGGTCATCGCGACGACATTGTCCATCACCTCACGCGCGAAGACGCCGCCATAGACCTTGACCGTCGAAACGCGCGGATCCTGCTTGAACCAGATCGGGTGCGACGTACCGCCCCACGGCAGGGTGAGCGCGGTCGCGTGCTGGCCGGGAACATGGCATTCGGTCGCGGTCAGTGTCGGCCATTGGACATACTGGTTGTTCTCCAGATAATACCAGTCGGCCTTGAGGATCGTGAAGATCGTCTGGACCGAGGCATAGGTCGGGAAGCCTTTCCACAGCACCAGCATGTCGAGCGCGTCGAGCCCCGGCGCCTGTTCGAGGGCGATATTCGCCGCAATCTCGCCCGTCGTATACATCTGCGCGACGCACGGCGACAGCAGCAGGCCCTTCTTGGCAAAGGCCTCGCCCCATTTTTCCTGCGCCAGCAGCATCCAGTCCTGCTCGCCGGTCGTATCGAGATAATGGACATCGGCGGCAAGGCAGGCCTCGACCGTCTCGGGGCCATATTTGATGAAGGGGCCGACCATGTTGCACACGACCTTGGCGCCCTTGAACAGCTTGGTCAGCGCTTTCACGTCATGCTCGACCTCGACGACCTCATAGTCGGCGGTCTCGATGCCCGGCACCTTGTCCATCACCTCCTGCACGCGCTTCTTGTCGCGGCCCGCGGCGATGAAGGGGATGCCCAGTTCGCGCAGATATTCGCAGACGAGGCGGCCGGTGTAGCCGGAGGCGCCATAGACGATGACGGGTTTCTTGCTCATGGAATTTCGTCCCTGTTCTTGAAGGATTGGGGTCAGACCGCGGTGTAGCCGCCGTCGACGATCAGCTCGCTGCCGCACATGTAGGCGGCGTCGTCGCTGGCGAGGAACAGCAGCGGGCGCGCGATCTCGCGAGTCGTCGCCATGCGGCCGAGCGGGATCGCACCGACGGTCGCGGTGGCGAAGTCGGCGGCGGCATCGCCCAGGCTACCCACCGCATCGGCGACCAGCTTGGTCTCGCAATAGCCGGGATGCAGCGAGTTGATCCGCACCGGCCAGCCCTTGCGCGCACAATCGACCGCGACCGCCTTGGTCAGCATCGCGACCCCGGCCTTGCTGGCGTTGTAGGCCGGAAAGAGCGGCTCGGCGACGTTCGCGGCGATCGAGGCGACGTTGACGATCACGCCGCCCTTATCCTTCATCGCCTCGATGCCGGCGCGAACGCCGAGGAAAACGCTCTCCAAATTGACCGCCATCAGCCGCTGCCATTCGGCGAGGTTCGTATCGACGACCGATTTCAGGAACCCCATGCCGGCATTGTTGACCAGAATGTCGAGTTTGCCCTCGCGCGCGACGATATCGGCGACCAGCGCCGCCCACCCTGCTTCGTCGGCGACGTCCTGTTGCCGCGCCTGAGCTTGATGTCCCTCGCCGCGGATCGCCGCTGCGGCGGCTTCGGCCTCGTCCCCGTCGATATCGGTGATCGTCACAGAAGCGCCCTCGCGGGCAAACTCCTGCGCGGCGGCGAGCCCGATCCCGCGCGCGGCGCCGGTGATCAACACGCTCTTGCCGGTAAAACGCATCATGACATGCTCCTCGAACAAGGGTCAGCAACAAATCGGGGACGGCGGGCTGAGGGAGGGGGGCGCCCGCCGGTCCCCGTGGCGTCGGCGATCAGAATTTGAAGGTCGCTTCGACGCCGTAGGTACGCGGTGTCCCACGGTTCAGATAATCGAGGCCAAAGACATCGATGTTGAGCCCGTAGGTGTAGTAGTATTTGTTGGTCAGATTCTTGACCCAAGCGCTGACCGACAGATTGTCGTTCGCCTGATAGGTCAGCCGGCTGTTGAGGAGCCAATATCCCGGATTGCCGCAGGTAAAGGCCACGCCCGCGGGGCGAACCGCGCCCGGCGCACCGGGCTTGTCGCACGGATCGAGCCCGTAATCGCCAAAGGCGTCGAAATAATATTTGCCCATATAGCTGGCGTCGCCGCGCAGCGTCAGCTTGCTCTCACCCTTTTCGAAAATATCCCAGTCGAAACCGGCGTTGAAAGTGACTTTGGGCGCGTTGGGGAACGGGTTGCCGTTCACATTGCGGGTGAACTGCGTCGCCGGATCGTTCGGGTCGACCACATTGCCCTTATATTTGCTGTTCAGATAGCCGAAGGCCGCGTTGAGCTGCAGGCCGTCGACCGGCACCACCGTCAGCTCGGCCTCGCCGCCCCATACGCGGCCGTTGGCGCTGCGCGTGAAGGTCGTTGCACCCACGACCTGCGTCGTCTGCTGGTTCGAATAGTCATAATAGAAGCCCGCGAGATTGAGCTGCACGCGGCGGTCAAGGAACTGCGTCTTGAGGCCGCCTTCATAGGCGTTCACCTTTTCGGGCTTGATATAATAGACCTGATTGGTCCCCTGATAGGCGAGGCCGTTGTAGCTGCCGCTGCGATAGCCGCGGCTGTACTGGATATACCCCATGATATCGTCGGTGAATTTGTAGCTGATATTGGCCCGGCCGGTCAGGCGGTTCGCTTTTTCCTGGAGGTTCATCGTCGGCAGGTTGGGATTGTAGGGGAACGCATAGGGGATCAGATTGACGACCGGCGTCACGCCGTCGAGGGCGGTGATGATCGTGCTGCCGTTCCGGAACTTGACCTTGTCCATCGTGTAGCGGAGGCCGACGGCCACCGTCAGCTGGTCGGTCGCCTTCCAGGTGAGGTCGCCATAGATCGCCTTTGACGGCCGCTGGATGTCGAACCTTTGTTCGCCCATGATCGGACCGAACGGCCCTGCGCCGGCGGCGAGGCATCCCTGATAATAGGCTCCGCCCGCCGGGAAATTGCCCCTGTTGTTGATCGCGGCATCGGTCTGGTACGCGACCAGCGTCCGCGCATCGAAAAAGCCGTTCGGGTTGACGACGACAGGATCGCAGAAGCCCGCCGAGCCGGGCGTCAGTGTCGGATCGAGCGCGAATGCGGGGAGCACGCGGATCGAGTCAGGAGTCCCGATCGGAGCGTTGTTATAACCGCCGGGAACGCCCAGCCCCAAGAGCAGCGGCCGCAGCTCGCCAAAGAAATCGGGCTCGTTCCGTGTCTTGATCGTGTCCTTGCCGTAATAGAGGCCACCGACGAAATCGATATTGTCGTCGGAATAGTTCAGGCGCAGATCCTGGTTGAAATTCTTGCTGCGACTGTTGAACCGGATCGAGCAGACATTGAGCGGCGAGCCGTCGCAGTCGTTCGGCGAGATGCTGTATTTGCCCGTGTCATAGCCGGTGATCGAGGTCAGCGTGATATAGTCGTTGAGCTCTAGCGCGATGTTGAGTGCGACACCCTTTGAAGATGAGAGCGACTTGCCGCCCTGGTCGGCGGACACCTCATTCTTGCCCAGCGCGCGGCCGCCATTCTGTGCGGGATTGAAGCGCGAATAGCCGACGATGTCTTCGCCGTTTGCGAACTGGCCGATCGAATAGGCGTTGGCCGTCCAGGGATCGTCCTTTGCCGTATAAGCCTTCAGATTGATGTCGAGAGTTTCGGTCGGCTTCCAGCGCAGCGAAATGCGACCCGCGATTGAATCGGTGTTGGCGACATGGCGATCCTGCGCCGGATTATATTGCCAGCCGCCGCCCTTGGCGACGGTTCCGGCAACGCGAATGCCCAGCACATCGGGGATGATCGTCTTATCGAAACCGCCCTCGACCGTCTTGGTGTTGTAATTGGCATAGCCGAGCGTGAAATAGCCCTCGTCGCCCGACAATCCGGGCTTCTTGGTGAAAAAGCTGATCGCACCGCCCGTGGTGTTGCGGCCGTACAGCGTACCTTGCGGTCCGCGCAGCACCTCGACCCGATCGATATCGTAGAGCTGCCCGCCATGGCTGGCGCGAAAGCTTTGATAGACCTCGTCGACATAGACGCCGACCGGCGATGCAGTGGATGCCGAAAATTCATTGGCGACCGAAATGCCGCGCAGCGAGAAGTTCGGCTGGGTTTTGCCATAGGGGGTCGAAATCTGCAGGCTCGGCACCGCCCCCATCAGATCGGAGGTTTCGTTGATGCCGCGGGCCTGAAGCGCGTCGCCGCCGATTGCGGAGACCGCCGCCGGCACGTCTTGCAACCGCTGTTCGCGCTTTTGCGCGGTGACGACGATTTCCGCGATGCCGCCGCTCTCTTCGGCGACAACGGGGGCAGCGGAGTCCGCCTCCTGCGCCTGCGCGGCGCCGTGCCAGCCGAACAACATGGTGGTGGACAAGCAGCTTGCCAGGATAGCCTTCTTCGTCACGCCTTTTCTCCCACGGTTCGGACCCATTCTGTGTGGGCCCTTCGACACTTAGGAGGCTATGGCGGCTGCGGCGGCAATGACAGGCCGGGCGGCGGGGGGAGCGATGGGGGGGACGCTTGCAGTCGACCCCGCATGGCTATAGCCATGGCGGACAGATGGAGGGCGAAGATATGACCATCCAGCCGGGATCGAGGACCGACACAAAAGCACCGCATCGCGCGGCGGAACCGCGGCCGGTCACGCGCGGCAAGTTCGCCCCGCCCCGCTTCCCCAACGATCTCGTTGGTATCGAACGGTGGCAGGCCTGGCTCGATGTGATCGAGCAGCACGAGCTTTGCCTCGTCCGTGCGCCCACCGGCTATGGCAAGACAGCTTTTGCTGCGACCTTGTTCGCGCGGGCGCGTTCGACCGGTTGGTTTGCCGGCTGGGTTTCTTTCGATCCCGAAGACAATGAACCGGCAGCAGTCGGTCATTTGTTCGAAGCGATACGGCTCGCGCGAGGCGCACCCGCTGAAGACAGCGTGCGCGCTCTTGTAGCCGCTCCAGCCTCCGCCGCAATCCTTGCCGCCGCACTGGCCGAACGCATCGAATCTTGTGACCGCCCCCTGCTTCTCATTCTCGACGACATCGACCAACTCACCGATCCGCATGCGATGGAGGTGCTCGATCGACTGCTACGCCATCCGCCAGCGCAATTGCGGCTGGTCCTGTCGGGCCGGATGCGAACCGCGCTGACATTCGATGCGGTCCAGCGTCGAGGCATGTTGCTTTTGGTCGGCGCCGCCGAGCTTGGCCTGACCGACGAAGAGGTGCAGCAATTTTCGATGCAACCGGGTGCACCGGCCAGTCAGCAGAGCAGCACCGAACTCAACCGCTTCATGGAGGGGTGGCCTGCAGGAATCAGGCTTGCGCGGCAGGCCGCCTCGCAGGCTGCGCTAATCGACGCGCTCAGCGCCCATCTCGCTTCCCTGCTCGATAGATTGTCCAGCCCGGAACGCGGTTTTCTTTTGCATTGCTCGGTGGCTCCGAGGTTCAATGCCGAACTTGGTCAATTGCTCACCGGCGAAAAGGACAGCGCGGCATTGCTCGGTGACCTCTCGGCAAGGGGCATGTTCGTCGAAGCCCTTTCCGATGATAGCGGATGGTATCGCTTGCACCCGGCATTTCGCACGGTTCTGCGGAGCCGGCTCGAACCCGATGCCGATGCGTCAGGCCAGTTGCACCGCGTCGCCGCTCGCTATTTTACGGCGCGCGATATGATCGCCGAAGCCGCCGAACAGGCCATACTCGCGGGCGACGGTGAACAAGCCGCCGAACTGTCGGCGCGTATCATTTTTCCAATGCTGGAACGTGGAGAGATCACGCGCGCGGAGACTTGCCTGGGGCGATTGCCCGCCGCGCTGATCCTTGCCGTACCGGTGCTGGCTCAGGCGCAGGCGTGGCTGTCTGTGCTGCTCGGACGTCGCGAGGCTCACGCCGCGATCGCCGTTCTGGACGCAGCGGGTGCGGCAGACGAGGCGCGCGCGATCGATCTGGTGCACCGCGCCTACAACGGCGACCAACATGTCGATGTTGTCGAGACATGCGACCAATTGCTCGCGTCGCCCGAGGGGATTTCGGATTTTGCGGTCGCGATGATCCGCACGGTACTGGCGCACGGCGCATTAAAACGCGGCTTGTTCGGGCTGGTCCACGATGCGGTTCGTCCCCTGATGCTGCGCGGCGTCGGACCACCGCTGGCGCTACCGCTCGCGCTGGCGGTTTGCGCCCGCGCCGGGCTGTCGCGCGCGCAAGGCCAACTTGCCGATGCCGAGCGCGTGCTTCGCGACGGTCACCATCCCTCGTCCGACCCCAGTCTTGCCACCGCTCTTGTCGAGGCGAGCCTTGCGCGTTGCTGTTACGAACGCGACGAAATGGCAGCCGCCGCTGATCTCGCGGCCCGCGCGCTCCCCATACTCGAACAAAGTCCGTTTCAGGACGCGCTGATTCCCGCCTTCCTCGTCGCCATTCGCGCCGCCGCCGGCATAGGCCATATCGACAAGGCCGCGTCCTTGATCGACCGTGCAGAATTGATGGCATTCGAGCGGGAATGGGCACCGCTGAAAGCGATGTGCATCGTCGAACGCGCACGGCTCCGCTTGCCGCAAACAATCGATGCCGAAGCCGTGGTGGCGATCGCCGACGAAGACGCCGCGGTGCTCGACCCGCTTTCCGCGCAGGCTCGCGCCTTTGCGCTGCTCTCCGAAATGCGTGCCTATGAAGCGATTGCCGACGGCGATCGCCCACGCCTGACGATCGTCGCAGAGCGGCTGCTTCGTCTCGCGTCCAACGCCGACGACGCCGAGCTGCGCGCCACCGCCACCTTGCTCAACATCCTGCCGCAGCTCAGTGGCCGCTGCGACAAGATGGTCGAGCTCGAGACGGTGCGTTTCCTCAACCATGCTGCGAGCGTCGGGTTTCGCCGGACCATCGTCGACGTGCTCGACGTCACCGGGGTTCGGGCGGTCCAGAATTTCTGCAGCGAGGCTTATTCTTCGGGCTCTTTCCTCGCGCTGCTCAAACTGGCCGAACCGTCACGGCACAATCCCGCGCTTGAGGGGACCTACTCCGCTGCACCCGGTGAGGCCTTTTCCTTCCTCACCGAACGCGAGATCGAGATTTTGAGCGCATTGAACGCCGGGGAATCAAACAAGGAAATCGCCCGCACGCTCCAGCTCGCGCCCGAAACGGTCAAATGGCATCTCAAGAATGTGATGCGAAAACTGCGCGCGAACAGCCGTGAAGAGGCGGTCCAAAATGCGTCGACGCTCGGCCTGACGCTGATCGAGATTGCCCAGCGCGATTGAGAGTGCATTTTTTTCCAAGGCTGCGCGGCACCCGCTCCGTCTTGTGATTATCGCTGGGATGACATCCCGGCCCCCGATCACAAGAGGAACCCGATGCGCAAGACCTTGCTGGCCTCCACCTGCCTGGCCACCCTTCTTTCGACCCCCGCTTTTGCCGAAACGACGATTAGCACCGCCACCACGGCGCCGGTGAAAACGTCGACGGTCAAATCGGGCGCAGCCGACGATATCAAGATTGTTGCAGCGGGCTCGATCAAGCCGACCGTCACCGGTCCAGCGGTCACCATCGACAGCAACCACAAGGTCGTCAACGAAGGCACGATCGAATTCAGCAACGTCGACGGCGCGACGGGCATCCTCGCAAACGCCGGGACGACCGGCGGCATCACCAACAGCGCCACCGGCAAGATCACCATTGGCGAAACCTATGCGCCGACCGACATCGACAATGACGGCGATATCGATGGCGCCTTCGCGATCGGCAGCAATCGTGTCGGCATCGCGACCGCCGGCGCCTTTTCGGGCAACATCGTCAACTCGGGCGCGATCGCGATCGAAGGCAATAATTCGGCCGGTATCCGGCTCGGCGGACCGCTGACGGGCAATTTCACCAACGACGGCAGCATCAGCGTTGTCGGCGACAAGGCGCTCGGCGTGGGTTTGCAGGATGTGACGGGCAACGTCCGCCTCGCCGGCACGATCACCGCGCAGGGTGTTGATGCCATCGGTGCACGTCTCGCCGGCAACATCACCGGCTCGCTGGTCGTCCAGGGCGGCATCACCGCCACCGGCTACCGCTACACGACGCCGCCCGCCGACCCGTCGAAACTCGATGCTGACGATCTTCTGACCGGTGGCAACGCACTGTCCGTCGAGGGCGATGTGACGGGCGGCATCATCCTCGCCGTTCCGCCGAAGGATTCGAGCACGACCGACAAGGATGAAGACAAGGACGGTATCGACGACGACAAGGAAGGCAGCGCTGTTGTACGCTCCTTCGGGTCCGCTGCGGCGATCCGTATCGGCTCAGCCGACCGCGCCGTCACGATCGGCGCCGTCCCCGGTACCGGCACCGGGCTCGGCTTCATCATCGACGGCGCTGTGCTTGGCAATGGCCTCTATGCGGGCAAGGACGGCAACGCCATCCAGATCGGCGGCCTCGGCGGCGCGGTCACGATCGCGGGCGGTATCGGCATTGGCGGCACCGGCAGCGTAACCGCGCTGTCGAAGGACACCGCGGCAACCGCGATCCGGATCGGCAGCGGCGCAACCACCCCCGAAATCCGCAACGCGGGCAAGATCGAAGCGACGACCGGCGGCAACGCTGCGGGCGCCGTCGCGACGGCTGTTCTGATCGAAGCCGGCGGCGACGTCCCGCTCATCCGCAACAGCGGTTCGATCACCGCCAAGACCGGCGGCGACAACGGCACCGCGCGCGCCATTGTCGATCTGTCGGGCAAGGTCGGCACGGTCGAAAACAGCGGCACGATCAGCGCCACCGGTGCCCTCGCCAGCTCGGATCGCAACATCGCGATCGACCTGTCGGCGAACAACAATGGCGCGACGGTCAAGCAGACTGCCGTCGCAACGGGCATCGCCGCCCCCAGCATCGTCGGCGATATCCGTTTCGGCGGTGGCAATGACGTGTTCGACATCGCCGACGGTTCGGTGAAGGGCAACAGCTTCTTCGGCGCTGGCAACAACAAGCTCGCGCTGTCGGGTGACGCGACTTACGCAGGCAATGCCCGCTTCGGCGCCGGCAACGATGCGATGTCGCTCGCCGGAACTTCGAAGTTCACCGGCCTGGCCGACTTCGGCGGCGGCACCGATACGCTGACGATCGGCGGCACGTCGATCTTCTCGGGCACTCTCGCCAATTCGCAGGGCTTGGCGGTTGCGGTCAGCGGCGGCACCTTCGACGTCGGCGGCGCCGCGACGATCTCGTCGCTCGCCGTTACCGACAAGGGCACCCTTGGCGTGATGCTCGACACCGGCACCACCGGCACCAATCTTCAGGTCAGCGGCAACGCCAGCTTCGGCGCCGAATCGAAGCTCGCGCTCAAGCTGTCGAGCATCGAAAAGGCCGAGGGCAAGCATATCGTGCTGACCGCCGGCACGCTGACCGGCGCGAACAACCTGACCGCTTCTCAGACGCTGCTTCCCTTCCTGTACAAGGGCACGCTGACATCGAACGCAACGCAGCTGATCGTCGACGTGTCGCGCAAGTCGGTGACGGAGCTCGGGCTCAACCGCTCGGAATCGGGCGCGTTTGATGCGGTGCTCGATGCCGTGATCGCCGACCAGAAGATAGAGGACGTCTTCCTCGGCATCACCGACGGCGATCATTTCCGGAACCAGCTCGGCCAGATGCTCCCCGAGCACGAAGGCGGCGTATTCGAAACCGTCACCTCGGGCTCGCGCGCGCTGTCGCGCTACCTCCAGGATCCCAACGCGCCGTTCCAGGACGAAGGCAAATGGGGTTACTGGTTCAACCAGGCCGTCTGGGGCACGTCGAAGGGCGTCGGCAACACCGCTAGCTATGACGTCAGCGGCTGGGGCATCTCGGGCGGCGCCGAAATCAAGAGCGATCTCGGCAACTTCGGCGGCTCGATTGCTTTCCTCAGCGGCAAGGACGGCAACGGCAGCAACGCCAACGAAGTCAGCACCAGCCAGTTCGAAGGTGCGCTGCACTGGCGCCTGCGCTCCAACGGCTTCTTGGCGAACGCCCGCGTCTCGGGCGCGCCGATCAGCTTCAAGGGCACGCGTATCTTCCGCGCCGAAGCTGGCGCAGAAGACATCGAAAAGACGATGAAGGGCAAATGGGACGGTACCCTGTGGTCGGCGTCGGGCTCGGTCGCTTATGACACGCGCGTCGGCGGTCTGAGCTTCCGTCCGATGGTCGCGGTCGATTACTTCAAGTTGAAGGAAGACGGCTATCAGGAAACCGGCGGCGGCGCGGCACTCGACCTCAAGGTGTTGAGCCGCGATAGCGACGAACTCGCCGTGTCGGGTACGGTCGCCATCGGCCTCGATTTCGGCGGTGCCGACGAATATGACGGCTGGACGCGCTTTGAACTCGAAGGCGGCCGCCGCCAGATTGTCAGCGGCACGCTCGGCTCGACGACGGCGTCGTTCAAGGACGGCACGCCTTTCACCCTTACTCCTGATGATCGCACGAGCGGCTGGGTCGGCCGTTTCCGTGGCATCGCCGGCAATTCGGCCTTTCAGGTCGCTGGCGAAATGTCCGCGGAAGAACAGCAAAGCCATATCGGCTGGGCTTTCCGTGCGAGTCTGCGGGTCGGCCTCTAGCCCCCCGGCCGGCCCCGCCCGCAGGGGGGAAGCGTAACCCCTACCCACGCTTCCCCCTTGCCTTGGCAGAAATGAACGAAGAAAACAGATGCTTGCACGCCCCGCCTTCTCTTTCAAAGCGCCGCAGTTGCGCGGCGGAACATGGACGCTATATGACGGCGTCATCAGGGGGACGTATGGCGCACATCGGGGTGGCGCTCACCGGCAGAAGATGGCGTTCCAAAGCAAGCAATCGATGACAGAGTCGCGTGACCGAACCGACGCCGCACAGGGCATCGAAGGCGTATTGCTCGCCAACCGGGATCGTATCGTGCGTTTTCTGGAAGTACGCGGCGCTGGCAATGGCGCCGAGGACCTCTTCCAGGATCTGTGGATGCGTCTCACCGACCGGCGCGCCGGACCGATCGCCGATCCGCTGCCCTATATCATGCGCGCCGCGAACAATCTGATGCTCGACCGTTACCGGTCGGCGCGGCAGAGCGAACTGCGCGACAAGGCTTGGGGCGAAGCGTCGGCGACGCAGGTCCCCTCGACCGAGACATCGCTGATCTCGCGCGAGCAACTCGCACTCGTCGAGACCGCAATCGCCGCGACCGGCGAACGCCCCGCAAGCATCTTTCGCCGGTTCCGCGTCGACGGCATCCATCAACGCGATATCGCCAGTGAAATGGGGGTCAGCCTGAGCACGGTCGAAGCCGATCTGCGCAAAGTCTATGCGGCGCTTGCCACGATACGGAGGCAGTTCGATGCAAGCTGACGCGACTAACGCCGAAGCACGCGCGATCGACTGGCTGATCCGCCAGCGCGATCCGCTGTTCGACGACTGGGACGGCTTTGCCAACTGGCTTGCCGAGGATCCGGAGCATAATGCGATCTACGATGCGGTGGCGAGCCTCGATCGCGACCTCGACGCCCTGCCCGCGACCCCCAAACCGTCGGTCGTGATCATCCCCGAAACGCCGCGCCGTCCGTCACGACGCGCCTGGTTCGGCGGCGCGGTTGCTGCCGCGCTGGTCGGAGCGATCAGTCTGTCGAGCCTCGGCCTGTTCGGCAACGATAGCCGGATCGAGACGATGGCGGGCGAACATCGCACCATCGCGCTTGCCGACGGGTCAAAGATCGAGATCAACGGCGCCTCGGTGATCGAGATCGACAAGGAACGTCCGCGTTTTGCTCGTCTGGAATCGGGCGAGGCGATGTTCCATGTCGTCCACCGCGACAATGATCCGTTCGTGGTCGAGACGGGCGACGCCAAGATCGTCGACCTTGGCACCGCGTTCAACGTCGTGCGCCGCGATCGCCAGACGTCGGTCGCGGTGTCCGAAGGCATCGTCCTCTACAACCCCGATCGCGACAAGGTCCGCCTCGTTGCGGGCAAGGGCATCGAGGCCCGCGACGGCGATCGCAAACCACCGGTCGTTCAGGATGTCGACGTTGCCAGCATCGGCGGCTGGCGCAGCGGCCTGCTCGTCTACAATGGCACGCCGCTCGCCGTTGTCGCCGAGGATCTCAGGCGGACCGCCGGGATGCAGGTCAGCATCGCGCCCGAGGCGAGCGACCTGTCGTTCCGCGGCGCATTGATCATCGACAAGAACCGGAACCGGACGATCGCCGATCTTGCCGCGCTGTCGGGAACCACGGCCCAGCGCCAGGGTGATGGCTGGATATTGACCCGCTGAGCATGCATCCGCGCCTTTCCCTTGCCGCAGCAGCGATAGCGCTGTGCCTGCCCGCGCAGGTTCAGGCGGCGGAGGAGCGCGCGTTCGATGTGCCCAAAGGAAATCTCTCGACCGTCCTTCCTGTGATCAGCCGGCAGGCCGGCGTCAGCATCAGCGTGGTCGATGCGAAACTCTGGCAGGCGCGCGTCAAATCGGTGCGCGGCCGGATGAGCGTCGAAAAGGCAATCCAGCGCTTGCTCGACGGATCCGATGCGCGTGCCGTGCGGGTCAGCGCAACGAGTTGGCGCATCGAACGACGCCCTGCCCCCGCCCCCCGCGTCGCGCGTGCCACCCCGGCACCGCGGCAGGTTCCGCAGCCGAGGGCGCGCGAACCCTCGAACGATGCGGTTGCTGCGGCGCACGATGAAATCATCGTCACCGCGACGAAGACCGATCTGCCCCTTTCGCACTTCGCGGGCGTCGCCACCCAGTTGGATGGCGGCGATTTGGCGTTTGGCGGCGAGCGCGGAATGGACTCGATCCTGTCGCGCACCGCGACCGTTTCCTCGACCCATCTGGGTTCGGGGCGCAACAAGCTGTTCATTCGCGGTATCGCGGATTCGAGCTTCACCGGCCCGACCCAGTCGACCGTCGGCCAATATCTGGGCGACATCCGCCTCAGCTACAACGCGCCCGACCCCGACCTCCGTCTCTACGACATCGACAATGTCGAAATCCTCGAAGGGCCGCAGGGCACGCTCTATGGCGCGGGATCGCTCGGTGGCATCATCCGTGTCGTGCCGAAAGCGCCCGACCCGCGCGAGATGACGGTGCAGGCGATCGCCGGGGTGTCGGTCACCCAGCATGGCGATCCCGGCGGCGACATCGCCGCGATCGCCAACCTGCCCGTCGGCGACAACGGCCATGCGCTGCGGCTCGTCGGCTATATGCTCACCGACGGCGGCTATATCGACAATCCCCTGCGCGGGCAGAACGACGTCAACCGCGTCCATGTGCGCGGCGGGCGCGGCACCTTTCGTATCGATGCCGGCAACGACTGGACGATCGATCTGGGCGGGGTCTATCAGGCGATCACCTCCGACGATGCACAATATGCCGACAAGGATGGCGCGCCGCTGACCCGCAATTCGATGGTCGAGCAGAATGCGACCGCGCGTTACGGCATGGGCACGATCGTGGTGATGAAGGATTGGGACGATCTGCATTTCCAGTCGTCGAACGCCTATATCGACCACCGCCTGTTCGAACGGTTCGACGCCAGCCTGCCCGAAGCGCGGCAAGGGACCGATGCGTCCAACGGCGGCATGCCGGCCCCGCCGTCGGTTGGCACGGTCGACGTCGAGCGCCTGTTCGCGCCGATTCAGATCATTCCGCTGAACAATGTCCCTCGCGTGCTCGACCAGCATAATGCGACGCGCATGTTCGTCAGCGAAAACCGCCTCTCGCGCCCGTATCGCGACGGACTTGGGTGGGTGATTGGTGCGAGCTTCATCGACAATCGCGCGCGGCAGGACCGCGAATATGGCTATGGCCCGCTTCGTGCGGTGCTGCCCGGCGTGACCAACAAGATCACCGAATTCACCGGTTATGCCGAGGCAACCGTCGAAGTAATGCCCGACCTGATCGCATCGGGCGGCGTCCGCCTGTCCCACGCCAAGCTGGGCGGCGCAGCCGAGGGCGTGTCCTTCGCGCTCGCTCAGGCGAACCGCGCGACCACCGCCTCGCGCAACGAGACAGACCTGCTGCCGTCCTTCTCGCTGCTCGCGACGCCGCTGCGCAATGTCCGGCTCTATGCGCGTTATCAGGAAGGTTTCCGGCCCGGCGGGCTCGCGGTCGACGGCAATTTCGTCCGCCGCTTCCTCAACGACCAGGTCCGCACGTGGGAAGCTGGCATGCGCTTCGGCGACAAGGGACAGAGCCTGCTGGATGCCAGCATTTCGATCTCGCACAGCCGCTGGCGCAATATCCAGGCCGACTTCATCGACAGCACGGGCTTCCCGACCACCGCGAACATCGGCGATGGTCGTATAACCAGCCTGTCGGGCGCGGTCGCGATGCGGCCGACCGCCGCGCTGACCTTCGAGCTCGGCGCGGTCTATAATCACAGCCGCGTCGACGATCTCTCACCGCAGATTTTGCCGGTGTTCGATGCCATGCCGGCCCGTCTCGGCCGCATCCCCAACGTTGCCAGCCACGCGGTGCGTGGTTCGGTCAATTATGCGACCATGGTCGGCGACGAAGACTTCCGCGTGAATGGCTGGGCCAGCTACATCGGGCCGTCACGCCTCGGCATCGGGCCAGTGCTCGGCGAAAGCCAGGGCGACTATGTCGACACGGGGGTCGCGATGCGCGTCGGCAATGCGCGCCGCGGCTTCTCGCTGACGCTGACGAACCTGTTCGATTCACGCGGCAACCGCTTCTCGCTCGGCACGCCGTTTGTCGAGGGGAATGAGGGTTTCATGACCCCGCTGCGCCCGCGCACGCTCCGGATCGCCGTCGACGTCGCCTATTAAAGCGACGCCGAAGACGCTCCTTAATCAATCGGCAAGCGTGATCCGCTCATAGCGGTCCATATGATGATCGACGCTGCCGAACTGGCCCTCGATCATCGTCGCGCGCTTGAAATAATGGCCGATCGCCAGTTCCTGCGTGATGCCGATGCCGCCGTGCGTCTGGATGGCATTCTGACCAACGAAATTGGCGCCGCGCCCGACCTTCGCCTTCGCGGCCGAGACCGCAGCCATACGTTCGTTCGCGGGCAGGCCGAGCTTCAGCGTCCCCATGATCGTCATCGAGCGCGCCTGTTCGACTTCCATGAACATGTCGACCATGCGGTGCTGCAGAACCTGGAACTTCGCGATCGGCACGCCGAACTGCTTGCGCTGCTGCGTATATTCCAGCGTCCCTTCGTGCAGCTTCTGCATCACGCCGGTCGCCTCGGCGCATACAGCGACAGTCGCTTCGTCGACGATCTGCTCGATCAGCGGCAGGCCGGCGCCTTCGCCGCCGAGTAGCGCGTCGCCGGGGATCGCGACATTTTCGAAATAGATTTCGGATGCGCGGCTGCCATCGACCGTCGGATAGTCGCGGCGGACGATGCCGGGCAGGTTGGCGTCGATCAGGAATAGCGACACGCCGTCGCGGTCGCGGACATTGCCGCCGGTGCGCGCGGTGACGAGCAAGTGCGTGGCCCACGGCGCGGCATAGACGACGCCCTTGTGGCCGTTCAGTACATAGCCCGCACCATCCTTCTTCGCGGTGGTGCGCAAGTTCGCAAGGTCATAGCGGCCCTGCGGCTCGGCGTAAGCAAAGGCGATGATCGCATTGCCCGCGATGATCTCTGGGATCATCGCATCGGCCTGCGCGCCGCCCACGGCCTTCAGCGCGCCGCCCGCGATGACGACGGTCGGCAGGTACGGCTCGATCCCGATGACCTTGCCGAGTTCCTCCATCACGATGGCATTTTCGAGCGCGCCGCCGCCGAGGCCGCCATGCTCTTCCGCAAAAGGCGCGCCGAGCATGCCGAGTTCCTGCGCAAGCGCGGTCCAGATCGCCGGATCGCGGCCGCTATCGCTATTGATGAACTTCTGACGCGTTTCGAAATCATAGGTGTCGCCGAGGAAGCGGGCGAGCGTGTCGCGGATCATGTCCTGCGTTTCTGTGTAGGTGAAATCCATTCTTCTTATTCCCTAATTTCACCGTCACCCCGGCGAAGGCCGGGGTCTCAAGCTCGAAGCGTTGAGATTCCGGCCTGCGCCGGAATGACGTCAATTTTCAGAGGCCGAGCACCATCTTCGCGATGATGTTGCGCTGAATCTCGTTCGACCCGCCATAAATGGTCGTCTTGCGCATGTTGAAATAGGTTGGCGCAGCGCGATGGGCGTAGTCGGGCCCGATCGGATGCTCGTTGTCGCCTTCGCCAAAGCCGCGGAAATAGGGCGCGCCATAATGGCCCACGGCTTCCAGCGAGAGCTCGGTCAGTCGCTGCTGGATTTCGCTGCCCTTGATCTTGAGCAGGCTCGATTCCGGCCCGGGGCCGCGGCCCGCATTGGGGCCCGCGAGGCTGCGGAGTTCGGTGAATTCCAGCGCCGCCAGATCGACTTCCAGTTCGGCGACCTTGCGCTTAAAGAAGGCATTGGCGAGCAAAGGCTTGTCGCCGTCGAGTTCGGTGCGCGCGATCGCCTTTACCTTCTCGATCCCGCGCTTCGAAGCCGCGACACCCGCGATACCGGTGCGTTCGTGCGCGAGCAGGAATTTGGCGCAGGTCCAGCCCTTATTCTCTTCATACACGCGCTGCGATTGCGGAACGCGAACATCCTCCAGCCACACTTCGTTGACCTCATGCTCGCCGCCCAGCGTGATGATCGGGCGCACGGTGATGCCCGGCGACTTCATGTCGATCAGCAGGAACGAAATGCCCTCCTGCTGCTTGGCGTCCTTGTCGGTGCGGACGAGGAAGAAACCCCAGTCGGCATGCTGTGCGAGTGTCGTCCAGGTCTTCTGTCCGTTGACGATATAATCGTCACCGTCCGGGACCGCCGTCGTGCGGAGCGAAGCCAGGTCCGAACCCGAGCCGGGTTCCGAATAACCCTGACACCACCAATCCTCACCCGACAGGATGCGCGGCAGGAAATGGGCTTTCTGCTCGGGCGTGCCGAATGTGTAGATAACCGGGCCAACCATCGCGAGGCCGAAGGGCATCAAGCGAATGCAGTCGGCGCGCGCGGTCTCTTCGGACCAGATGAAACGCTGCGTCGGCGTCCAGCCGGTACCGCCATATTCGACCGGCCATGCGGGCGCGATCCAGCCCTTTTTGTACAGAATCTTGTGCCAGGCGAGAAAGTCCTCCTTGGACATTTCTTCGCCTTCATCCTGCTTGTCGCGCAAGTCGGCGGGGTAATTTTCGGCGATGAACTGGCGAACTTCCTGTTGGAAGGCCAGATCTTCGGGGCTGAATTCCATGTCCATCACGAATCTCCCATTGGGCAATGGCGCACTTATATTGCGCGCTCACCTTTACGTAAACGGAAAGTTGTCGCTTGCAACGTTCCTTCCCCCTGATGATTGCGCGCAACAACACCGATTGTCCAGCGTGCGCGGTCGTCGAGCGCCGGCAATAACGAGGAGATGGAAGCTGGCTCTAGCGCGCGGCGCGGGGCGTTACGAGGATGACGGCACCGTCGCTGGCGTAAGCGCCACGAACCTCGACAATCGAGAGGGTGACATCGATGACCGCGCCGTCGCGCGTGACCATCTGCGACGCGATGCGGACGGGCTGGCCCGACCGGAACACCGATTCGAGCGCCTCGACAAAAGCGCCGCGCCGCCCGACCGCCAACAGCGCAGAAAAACGTACGCGGCGGATCGCGGCGGCTTCGACTCCCAAAAGGCCGGTCAGCATCGCGTTCGCCGCCTCGACCGTTTCGCGCACCGAAATGCGCGCATGCCCGATGCCGCCGTCGATCTCGACCGCGTCGAGCATCGCCTGCCGCATGTCGCCTGCGGCGAAATCCTCCATCGCCTGACTAACATCGCGCAGTACGATTGCACCGCCGATTGGTAAGGGAACTAGGTCGATATGTAGCCACTGACGCGGACGGAGCATGCCCGGGATATCACCGGAAAAACGCTCGCGATGGTCGATCAAGCGAATGATGTGCTGAAAGACCAAGCTGTCCGCCAAGCTCGGCACCGCAGCGATCAGATCCTCTCCGAGCAATCGGGCCGCGGGAGTTTCCAGAATATCCGATGCCGCGGGATTGATCGCTATGATCCGCCGTTGCCGATCGATCAGGATTACCGGATCCCGAAACGAGTCGACAAGACTTGCACGCGACGCCTGTAGCATATCGGCCGTCGAAGCGATGTCGCGCGCCGGATCGCCATCGAGACGGCGATAATCGTCGAGCGAGATGAGTACATGCGCATCCTTGCCGTGATGCGTCACGACCACGGGCTTGCGCGCCGCCTGCAATCGCCAATTGGCAAAGCCGCGGATAAAATCTGCCGCCGATACGCGCTGCGGTTCCTGCGCTGCTGCCACGCCCACCCCCGAAAGACCAAATTCTTGACGCTTATACACTTCCAGCCATTTGCTTTCGCTCGGCAAATTATGAGTTTGTGCCGTGCCGGGCCCATTTTGGCGCCATTGCGCAAGCAATCAAACCAACCGCGCCTTGCCGCAGCGCAGCGCGTTGACCCGCGTATCGGCCTGACCCACGTGCACCCCCAACAGACCAGTGAGGTCCGACAACACGGTGTCGAGTACCGGCGCGGCCAGCGCCACGGTCTCTCCGATCGTCGTTGTCAGCGCCTTCAGGTTCAAGACAAGCCCGAGGACGTTGACGTCGAGTTCCATGCGGTCCGAGAGCGATTTGGCGGCGCCGGCGACCAATCCCGTGCTCGACACCGTCTTCACCTGCCCACCATCGATCTCGCTGCGCGAAAAGGCGACCTGCTTTTCATTGAGGTCCGACAGGGTCAGCTCAGCCTCCGCATCGACGCTGACGAGCGGAAGTTTCACCACGCGCGCCGGCATCGGATCTAGCGGGCGCTTCATGTCCTGAAAATCGGCATCGGCGACCGTTCCTATCGCCAGCATCGCCGGCGACGTTACAACGCCAAGCTTGACAGCGGCGCTACTGTTCGGCCGGCAGTCGATATCTGTGATCCGCGCCGACGCCGAGCCGAGTTCGGCAAGCACCGGAACGTGCACATTGGCGAGCGGCGTCGCAACGCGGGTGTCGATCTTCAAACGCACCTGGGCGGTGCGTACAATCACGTCGTTGGTGTCGGTGACCGCGATCAGCGGCGACCCCACCGGCGGCTCGCCGATCATCAGCGCGATATTGACCCCCGATCCGCCCGGCAAGCTGCTCGCGAGCGACAGGTCGACCTGACGGTTCGCGTTGCCGAGCAGCAGCATCGAGCGAAGCAGCGTGAGCGCATTGACCTTGACCGGATTGGCGGCGTCGACGCGGATGCTCGACGACCGCGGGCCGAGATCGATCGCGCGCGACGGCAGCAGGGTGCGCGGTAGCGCGCGATCGGCGATATGTTCGAGCACAGTCGCCGCCTGCCCGTCCGACGCGCTCGCCAGCGCCGAGACCACCTGCGGCAACGTCGCCTGCGCGTCGAGCGTCTGGCCAAAGGTCAGCACCTCGGCATTGAGCCCGGTGCGCAGCGCGTCTGAAAAGGCAAGCAGATCGACGTCGGTGCTCGCGAGCGCGTTGTAATCCATCACCGACAGGTTGAGCTGACTACCCGTCAGGCCCGACAGCAACGCGTTAGGCAGGCCGCCGTTCAGCGCCGCGACACGCGAGCCGAGCGAGAATGCCGCATAGCCGCGCCGCGCGCCGGTCGCGGTTGCACGAATGATGCTGTCCTGCCGACCCGTCAGAAAGCTGCCGAAGAACAGCGGGCGGTCGCGCGTCAGCGTAATGCGCACCGCGTTCGGCGACGCGCCACCGCCCGAAAAGCGCCGTTCGGCCTGCACCGCCGGATCGGCCGTGTAGGTGCCGGGAGCGAGCACCGCGATACGGATGCCGCAATCGCAATTGGCCGCGATGATCCGCTGCGCCGCCGCCTGCTCCTCGCCGGGCCGCGCCGCCGCCGCCATCGCGGCGGCATCGGCGATGCCCTGCAACTTGCGACGGTCGAGATAGAGCGAGCCAAGGTCGACCGCGAAGGCCGCCGCCCCGATCAGCATCGTCATGCCTAACGCGGTCGTGATGCTGATGCTCGCGCCGCGATCACGGATGAGACTGCGGAGGCATGACAGGATCGCCATGGTCAATCGACCGGCAGTTCAAAGGTCGCGCGTGCACGGATGACGGTGCCCGGCGACGGGACGAAGCTCGATCGCAGGAAGCCGCCCTGCGGCGCGGTGAAAGTGACCGCGACTGTAATCGCCTCGGTTGTTTCGGACACCGCGACGCTGTGCGCACCGCGCACGGTCCGCAAGCTGCGAGCCACCGCGCGCGAAGCGACCGCGCTGCGATCGGCCGCGTCGAGACCGACGATCGACGCGCGGGCGCCATCGTTCGCGGCCTGCTGCACGCTATGCGCGAGCATGAAATATTGGCCATAGACCAGGATGCCCATCAGCAACGCGAGGAGCAGGGGCAGCACCAGCGCCATTTCGACGATGGCGGCGCCGCGCTCCCCGCGCGCCAGGGTAAGGCCGATCAGGGCATTCTTGCGGACGCGCCGCAAAAGGCGGATGGAACCTGTCATGCCGGCACTATCGCCGCCCGCATATGAAAGCGGCGTCGAGAGAGCCCGACGCCGCTTTTGCGTATTTTACAGGATTTGGCAGCGCCGAATTCGGATTGAATTGGCGGCGCGCTGTCTATCGTTGAAGAACCGCTAATTCGGATGCGGCTACATCAAACGAAAAATATGGATTATTGGGCGTCCTCCAGCTTGTCTTGCGTACGCAATTCAAAGTCGGACGCGTCGTGCCGTTCGCGCAGCTGGCTCGCCGGATCGCCTGTCACGCGATTGACCATACGCCCGCGCTTGACCGCGGGACGCGCCGCGATCTGGTCGGTCCAGCGCTGGACATTCTTATACTCGTCGACCTGGAGGAATTCGCCGGCGTCATAGACCAGACCCTTGGCGAGCGCGCCGTACCAGGGCCAGATCGCCATGTCGGCAATCGTGTAATCGGCACCGGCGATAAATTCGCTTTCCGCGAGCCGCCGATCGAGCACGTCCATCTGGCGCTTCACCTCCATCGCGTAACGATTGATCGGATATTCCTGCTTCGTTGGGGCATAGGCATAGAAATGGCCAAAGCCGCCGCCGAGGAAGGGCGCGCTGCCCATTTGCCACATCAACCATGACAGCGCCTCGGCGCGCTTCGCGGTTTCGGTCGGCAGGAAGGCGCCGAATTTCTCGGCAAGATGGATGAGGATCGCGCCCGATTCGAAGATACGGATCGGCTCGGCGCCGCTGCGGTCGACGAGAACGGGGATCTTGCTGTTCGGATTGGCCGCGACATAGCCGCTCGAAAACTGGTCGCCTTCGCCGATATTGATCAGCCATGCGTCATATTCGGCACCGCTATGTCCCGCCGCGAGCAGTTCCTCGAGCAGCACCGTGACCTTCACACCATTGGGCGTGCCGAGCGAATAGAGCTGCAACGGATGCTTGCCGATCGGCAATTCCTTGTCATGCGTCGGCCCGGCGACGGGCCGGTTGATATTGGCGAACCGCCCGCCGCTGTCCTTGTCCCAGGTCCAGATTTTCGGGGGCACATATTCGCTATTGTCGGTCATGGAGAACTCCTGGGCTGATTTTTATACTGACCGGTAACTTAAGTGGTGATCGCCGATTGTCCACCCTCCCCGGCTCAAATAATCTTTGCTGCCCCCAAAGCCGAAATCGCTTCGCTATCATAACCGAGCTCGGCAAGGATCGCGTCGCTATGCTCACCAACCTGCGGCGCGCGGGCCGGTGCCACCTTGTCACTGGCTGACAAGCTGATCGGCGAACGGATGACAGGAACGGCGCCATTCGCTCCCGGATAATCCACCGGCTCGACCAGCCCCATCGCCGTGACCTGCGGTTGCGCCAGCGCTTCGCCCGCGCGCAGCACCGGCGCCGCCGGAACACGCCCGGCGGCGAGTTGATCGATCGCATCGGCGCTCGTGCGTTCGATGCACCAGCGCTGCATGATCGCGCTCAACTCCTCGCCATTGTCGCCGCGCAAAATGTCGCTGGCGTAAAGCGGATCGTCGACCAGCTCGGGACGCCCGACGAGTTCGGCCCAGCGCGCAAAGATTCCCGATCCGACGATCTGCGTGATGATCCATCCGTCGCGCGTGCGAAACACGTCGGTCGGCCCAGAGCTGAAGCTGCGGTTGCCGATCGGCTCACGATCGATACCGTTCAGCGCATGGTCGATCGTCAGCGCGTTCGACAGCGCCAGCGCGGTGCCTAGCAGCGAGCCCGACACGCACTGTCCCTTCCCGGTCGTCTCGCGCTCGCGCAGCGCGAGCATCACGCCGAACGCGCAGTGGAGCGCGGTGCCGAAATCGACATAATTGACCTGCGCACGGTACGGCTGGTCAGGCGTGCCGGTCAGGTGGACTGTCCCCGACATCGCCTGCCCCACGGCATCGAAACCGACACGGCTGGCTAGCGGTCCATCGCTACCGAACGCCGACGCCGTCGCAAGGATCACGCGCGGGTTGATCGCCGACAGGCTGTCATAATCGAGCCCGAGTTTGACGAGCGCATCGTGCGGCAGGTTTGCGATCACAACGTCGGCGGTTTCGACCAGGCGCCGGACAATCTCGCGCCCTTCGGCGCTGCCGGGTTTCAGCGTCAGGCAGCGTTTGGCGCGGTTCATCTGCATGAACATCGCGCCCGATCCGTCCGCGGCGACCGGCACCGTGTAGCGGTCGTCGTTCCCGCCCGGCGCCTCGATGCGGATGACGTCGGCGCCATAATCGGCGAGCAACGCCCCGCAGTAGGGGCCCGCGATATAGCGGCCGAAATCCAATACCCTGATATCCTTGAGCGGCACGCCTGGCTCTCCCCGATCCTGTTCTTTTGATCGGGCTAGCAGCCGCTTGTCGACCCTGCCAGCGCCTTCGTCGAAAGCTGCCGCTTGCATGTTCGCGGGCGAACCATATGGTCGGCACATAATTTCAAACGGGGATAATTTCATGGCGCGCATCGCTCTCGCCCTCGCGGCGACTTTGGCTTGTTCGACTTCGGTATGGGCGCAGACCGCGCCAGCCGCCTCTGCGGCGCCCGCCGACAAGAAAGAGGATAAGTGGGACGTCAATGCGCCCCCGGGCCTCGCGACGCGCAAGGTGCAACTCGCGGTCGACGAGGGCAGCTGGATGAATGTCGACGTCGCGCCCGACGGGCGGACGATCGCGTTCGACATGCTCGGCGACATCTACACGATGTCGATCGAGGGCGGCACGCCGACGCGCATTGCCGAAGGGCTGGCCTATGAGCATCAGCCGCGCTTCTCGCCCGACGGCAAGCGCATCGCTTTCGTTTCCGACCGCGCCGGCGGCGACAATATCTGGCTGATGAACCGCGACGGCAGCGACAAAAAGCAGATCTCGAAGGAAGATTTCCGCCTGCTCAACCAGCCGAGCTGGTCGCCCGACGGCCAGTTCATCGTCGCGAAGAAGCATTTCACCACGGGCCGCTCGCTCGGCACAGGCGAGGTGTGGATGTACCATGTCTCGGGCGGCGCCGGCGTACCGCTCGTCAAGAAACCCAACGAGCGCCACCAGAAGGAACTCGGTGAGCCGATCTTCGCCGCCGACGGCAAGAGCGTCTTCTACACGCGCAACGTCACCCCCGGCCCGATCTTCGAATATGCGCAGGACAGCAATACCGACCTCTTCCACATCGAGCGCTACAGCCTCGAGGATGGCGAGATCAGCACCGCGGCGTCCGGCCCCGGCGGTGCGGTCCGCCCGACCCCTTCGCCCGACGGCAAGCGCCTTGCCTTCGTGCGCCGCGAAGGGACGCAGTCGAAGCTCTATGTGAAGGACCTCGCGTCGGGCACCGAGAAAAAGGTCTATGACGCGCTCGATCAGGATGTGCAGGAAACCTGGGCCGTCACCGGCGTCTATCCGAACATGGCGTGGACCCCCGACAGCCGCGACATCATCTTCTGGGCCGGCGGCAAGCTGCGCCGCGTGAGCGGTGCCGGCGGCGAAGCGCGCATCATCCCGTTCAGCGTCAACGACGATCGCACGATCGTCGATGCGACGCACCCCACGGTCGAAGTCGCGCCCGACAGCTTCACCACGCAGATGCCGCGCTGGGCCGAAGTGTCGCCCGACGGCCGCAACGTCGTGTTCGAAACGCTCGGCAAGCTGTGGGTCAAGCCCGCGACCGGCGGCACCGCACGGCGGCTGACCGCCGCGAAGGACGATGCGATGGAGTTGTGGCCGAGTTGGTCGCGCGACGGCAAATCGCTTGTCTTCGTGCGCTGGACCGATGGCGGCATGGGCGAAATCCACGTCGTCGGCGCGGGCGGCGGATCGTCGCGCAAGGTCACCACTACCCCAAGCCATTATGCCGAACCGCGCTTCTCGCCCGATGGCAAGACGATCGTGTTCGAACGGCGCGGCAGCGGCGGACTGACCTCGGCGCGCTGGAGCGAAGACCCCGGCGTCTATCGCATCGCTGCTGCGGGTGGCGCGGCCGAGCGGATCGCCGCCGATGGCGCCAAGCCGCAATTCGCATCGACCAGCGACCGCGTGTTCATGGTGACCGCCGCCGACGGCAAGAGCCAGCTCGTCAGCACCGACCTTCACGGGCAGGACAAGCGCGTCCACGCCAACGGCGAACTCGTCAGCGACTATGAAATCTCGCCCGACGGCCGCACCCTCGCCTTCCGGCAGAATTACGACGCCTATGTCACCCCGCTGATGCCCGGCGGACAGGATGTGTCGCTCGGCACCAAAAGCGGCGCGCGGCCCGTCACGCGGGTCAGCGGCAGCGGCGCCGAATATATGAACTGGTCGGACGGTGGCCGTCGCCTGCACTGGAGCCGCGGCGCGACCTTGTTCAGCGCCGATCTCTCGAGCCTCTTCACCAACGCGCCTGTCGACGAAAAGGCGCCCAAATTCACCCCGCCGACCGAAGGCGTGTCGCTGTCGATGACGCAGGCGTCGTCGAAGCATAAGGGCATCGTCGTCATCACCGGTGCCAAGATCGTGACGATGGCCGACAAGGATGGCGGCGTCATCGAAAACGGCGCGATCGTGATCGAGGGCGACCGTATCACCGCGGTCGGTGCGGCGGGCGCGATCACCGTTCCGGCGGGCGCGGTGACGGTCGATGCGACCGGCAAGACGATCGTCCCCGGCTTCGTCGATGCGCATGCGCACGGCTCGCACGGTGACGACGAACTGGTGCCGCAGCAGAACTGGTCGGAGATCGTCAACCTCGCGATGGGAACGACGACCAGCCACAACCCCTCGTCGCGCGCGTCGGAGATTTTCGTTTCGTCCGAAATGCAGCGCGCCGGGCTGATCCTCGCGCCGCGCATCTTTTCGACCGGCGAGGTGATCTATGGTGCCAAGGCTTCGGGCATCTATGCCGAGATCAACGGCTATGACGACGCGCTCGCGCATGTCCGCCGATTGAAGGCGCAGGGCGCGCACAGCGTCAAAAACTACAACCAGCCGCGCCGCGACCAGCGCCAGATGGTCGTGAAGGCGGCGCAGGTCGAAGGCCTGACCGTCGTGCCCGAGGGCGGTTCGCTGTTCACGCAGGACGTGACGCTGATCCAGGACGGCAACTCGACCGTCGAGCACAACATCCCGCTCCACACCTTTTACAAGGATCTGGTGCAGCTATGGGGCCAGACGCAGGTCGACTACACCCCGACGCTCGTCGTGACCTATGGCGGCCCTGCGGGCGACCCCTATTGGCGCGCGCATACGAACGTCTGGGAGCATCCGATCCTGACGAAGCACATCCCGCCCACCGAGCTCGCCGCGAACAACAAGCGCCGCGTGATCGCGCCCGAGGGCGATTATGTCGACGATGATTCGGCGCGCGAGGCGGGCAAGATCGCCGCGGCGGGCCGCATGGTGTCGATCGGCGCGCACGGCCAGCAATCGGGGCTCGGCGCGCATTGGGAAATCTGGTCGTTCGTGCGCGGCGGCTGGAGCAATATCGATGCGCTGCGTGCGGCAACGATCATGCCCGCAACCTCGCTCGGCTACGCAAAGGATGTCGGATCGCTCGAAGCGGGCAAGCTCGCCGACCTCCTCATCCTCGATGCCGATCCGACGGCGAATATCCGCAACACCGAGCAAATCCACCGTGTGATGCTCGGCGGCCGGCTCTATGATCCGCTGACGATGAATGAGGCCGAGACGGGAACGCGCAAACGCCAGCCCTATTGGTGGGAGGCCGACAAGCCCTGAGCTATCCACATAATCCCGCGGCGGGCCGTAATTTTGTGACGAGAGGGTTGCAAGACGTTCGGCCCGCCGCTAGGGGCGTCTCCTCTCAGCGAGGAGAGTTGGCTGAGTGGTCGAAAGCGTCGCACTCGAAATGCGAAGTGCCGGCAACGGTACCGAGGGTTCGAATCCCTCACTCTCCTCCATTTTTCTACATTTTCGACCACACAAGCCGCCCCGGTGCACGACCGGGGCAGCCTGCGGGCGCCGTTACCTTATGGTGACGAGCGACGGCGCTGCGAGCGCGCCGACGACCGCACCGACGATCAGGAACAGCACGATATAAACGACGATCACGACCACCGTGTAGCCGAGCGCCTTGTCCTGCGGCGCCTTCATCAGCACCGGCAGGCCAAGATACAGCAGATAGAGCCCGTAGAGCGCAAACAGGAGGCCGATGAGGGAGAGCGCTGGCAGGATGGCGAAAACGCCGCCGACCCACCCCGCGGTCGCTGAATAGGCCGCGACCTTCAGCGCCTGCACCTGATCCTTTTGCCCGCCGAAGTTCGGCGCCAGGCCGTCGATGACCAGCGCGAGGATGAAGATCGTCGCCAGCGACAGGCCGTAAGAAACGACCGCCGACACCAGCGCGCCCGCCAGCGGCGGGTGATAGGTCACGCCGAACATGGTGATGCCGAAAACCTGTCCCCCAATAAACCCGGCAATCGGGCCGATCGCTGCCAACAGCAGCACATAGGGCACATAAATCGATTGCACCGTCGCCGGCTCGGCCGCGATGACCGGCCAGGTTTCCTTCGGTTTTAACAGGATATCTTTCGCGCGCTGGATGATGCCCGAAGCCGGACCGGAGCTAATGGGTGGTACGTCCGTCATAATGCGTCTCCCCTGATCGTGCGGCCCACAACCCGAATGGGAAATGCAAAAGCCAGGAGGACAGTCTAGCCCGCATCGCCAATGCATCTGTAACGCTGATCACAGCCCGACTCGGCAAACCGCAGTCGAATTGGAATGTAACGGACTTGAAACGTGCGTAAACCGCCATAGATTGACCATATGACCCCCGAATCCAGTTCCGAACTTCCCGCCACCATTACTGCACCGCTGATCGGCCGCGCGCGCTTCGCGCCGGGCGATATCGTGCGTCATCGTATGTTCGACTTTCGCGGCGTGGTGTTCGACATCGACCCGGTCTTCGCGAACAGCGACGAATGGTATGAAGCGATCCCCGAGGAAATCCGCCCGGCGAAAGAGCAGCCCTATTACCACCTGCTCGCCGAAAACGGCGATTCGTCCTACATCGCCTATGTCAGCCAGCAGAATCTGGTCGCCGACGGCGACGGCGGGCCAATCGACCATCCGCAGATCGAGGCAATGTTCGATGGGCTTGATCACGGCCGCTACCGTGTTCGCGCCATCCACCGCCACTAAGGCAGCTCAAGCTTTCAGTTTCCACCCGGAAGCAAGCAGTCGGTAAGTGATGACGCCCAGCACGATATTGACCCCGATCAGAACCAACGCGGCGGTCAGAACCGGGTTGGCGATCGTCGAATCGACCGTGCCGATAAAGCCGTAGCGAAAGCCCATGATCGCATAATAGACGGGATTGCCGTGCGCGATCGTCTGGAACCACGGCGCGAGCTTGTCGACCGAATAGAATGTCCCCGAAAGCAGCGCGAGCGGCGTCACGACGAAGTTGGTCACCGCGGCGGCATGATCGAACTTCTCGGCCCACACCGAGGTAATGAGACCGAGGAAACCGAGCATCGAGGCACCGAGCACGCCAAAAACCGCAACCGCCCAGAGATGGTCGGGCATAACGTGCACGCCGGGCCACAGCAGCATCGCGAGCCACAGCGCCAGCCCCACGAGAATCGACCGCGTGATCGCGGCGCCGACCAGCGCGATGATCAATTCACCGACGGCGAGGGGCGGCATCAGATAATCGACGATCGTCCCCTGGATCTTGCCGACGAGCAGCGAAAAGCTAGAATTGGCGAAGCTGTTCTGCAGCATCGCCATCATGATGAGGCCGGGCGCGATGAAATCGGCGAAGGGAACGCCGATAACCGTCCGCCCAGCACCGCCCAGCGCGACGGTGAAAATGACGAGGAACAAAAGCGTGGTAATCGCCGGGGCCCAGATTGTTTGCAGCTGGACCTTGAAAAACCGGCGCACCTCCTTGACATATAGCGCGTGCATGCCGGGCACGTTCAGCGTTCGAATATGGGGAACGCCGGGTTCGGCAAAACTTGGAGTCGCGGCGGAATTTGTCGAGTCGGGGCGCGAAATTTGGGGCTGGTCGTTCATGGCGTTCTCGCCTATCGCCTCCCCGATCTTACCGCAAGCTGGGCAACGTCTGATGCCGGTCCCGCAAGGGTCGACAAAGCGGATCGTCTGACCGCCCGCAGCGTGAATGATAAGGAATTGAATATGTCATGGACCGACGAGCGCATCGAAAGCCTGCGCACCATGTGGGAAAAGGGGCTGACCGCCAGCCAGATCGCCGATGAACTCGGCGGCGTGAGCCGTAATGCGGTGATCGGCAAGGCGCATCGCCTCGGCCTGAAATCGCGTCCGTCGCCCGTGAAGGCGACCGAGAAGGTGGCCAAGCCGGTCAAAGCCGCGGCCCCTGCCGCGCCGAAACCCGCGGCCCCCGTCGCCGCGCCGCGCGCCGCCGCGCCTGTTGCGCCGCGCCCCGTCGTCGCTGCGCCGAGACAGGAAGCCCGCGCCCCTGTCGAGACGCCGACGGCTGATGGTGCATTGGGTGGCGACGGTCCGCCGAAGGCCGATACCCCGCGTATCGTCTCGATCGGCCCCGGCGGCTTCATCCGCCAAGGGCCCGGCGACCAGCAGGCACCGATCCCGCCCGCGCCGCCGCGGCGGCTGGTGCCCGCAAAGCCGAGCCCCGAGATCGCCGACAAAACGACCTTGCTCGACCTCAACGACCGCATCTGCCGCTGGCCGATGGGTCATCCGGGCGAGCCCGACTTTCACTTCTGCGGTGACGCCGTGAACCCGGGCTTCCCTTATTGCGTTCAGCATTGCGGCCGCGCCTATCAGGCGCAGCTGCCGCGCGGCACGCGGCGCCCGCCCCCGCCCCCTCCATTCGGTGGCCCGCGCGTTCGTTAAGACGCGTCCGGTGAGGCCATTCGGGCAGGAATTTGAATTCGCGCGCGCGCTCGGCCTGCAAATGGTCGAGCGCCGCGACGGACGCTGCACGATGGCGATCGACATCAATCCGCATAAACATTTCAGCCCGCAAGGCGCTGCGCACGGCGGCGTCGCCTATTCGCTCGCGGACACCGCGATGGGCGGTGCGCTGACCAGCGTGCTCGCCGACGACCAGTGGTGCGCGACGATGGAAATCAAATTCAACTATCATGTCCGCGTCGGCGAAGGTCGGCTGACCTGCGAGGCCGAGGTGCTGCATCGCGGCAAGCGCGTCGCGAACATCGATGCGCGCCTCTATCAGGACGGCCGTCTCGTCAGCAGCGCGAACGGCAATTTCGCCATTTTCGCCGCGCCGACCACCCGATAGCCGAAAGGCGCCGGATCTTTCGATCCGACGCCTCCCGTTTCCGCTCCCAAGAGGTCAGAAGCGGTAGCTGATCGCTCCCCGCACGCTGTGCGTGCGGAAATGGGCATTGCTGCGCTGGATATCGGTCCCGCCGCCGTTCAGCAGGAACGGGTTGGTCGCCGGTGCCGTGCCTGCACCGACGTTTACGACATAATCCTTGTCCTTGAGATCGGTGTAGAGATACTCGAGGCCGACGGAGATATTGTTCGTCACCATGACTTCAGCGCCGCCGCCGGCGGCGTAGCCCCAGCCGTTGGTCTTGCCATTGTCGGCAAAACTGTTCGCGGTGTTGCTCGTCGTGAACTTGTTGTCGAGGCGCGCATAAGCCCCGCCGCCAGTCACGTAGAACAACGCACCACCGCCGGGGGTATAGCCGGCACGCAGACGGGCGCCCGCCTGATAATCGGCCTCACGGCTCATCGTGTAGCTCGCGGGCGTGGTCGAAAACCCGCTGACGCTGTCGCGTGCGTGGCTGCGTCCGCCTTCGACGACGGCGCCGAGGACGAAATTGCCCATGCGTTTGTCGAAGCCAAGACGCCCGTAATATTCCGGACCATCCTTGTCGTTGCGGCAGCCTAGATTGGAGGTACCGGTGGCCGCGCCGTTACAGAAGCCCGGCGAAAAGGCGTTGGTGTTACCCACCGTAGTAACCTGATCGCCATAGGTGCCGTCGCGGTTTGTGTCGAAGACCAGCGTTTCGCCGCGGTCGCTTCCTTGAAGCGTGCCGCCGCCGACGATGCTGACATAGGGGCCGTTGAAGTCCTGGGTGGTGTCGCGGTTGTCTTGCGCCATCGCAGGAACGGCTGCAACGCTGGTCGCAAGCGCAGCAAGGAGAGAGAGAGTTTTCATTTTTTACTCCACATTTTGAATGACTTTACAGTCCGTGCTCCAACCCCCCGCTGTCATTCAAAGTTCCTTTTCTGTGTGGAAACGGGACGAACCGAAGTGCGCTAACGCCGCCCGAAGGTCCCCAAAAGCGCCCTTGCCAGCGGCCTTTGCGGCCCCCTATAGCTGGGGCATGAGTCACGATTTGTTCGACAGCACCACCCCCGCGACCGAAAGCTATAACGCCTCGCAGATCGAGGTGCTGGAAGGGCTGGAACCGGTCCGCCGCCGTCCCGGCATGTATATCGGCGGAACCGACGAGCGCGCGCTCCACCACCTCGCAGCCGAGGTGATCGACAACAGCATGGACGAGGCTGTCGCAGGCCATGCGACGCGGATCGAAATCGAGCTTGATGTCGGTAACCGACTGACCGTCGTCGACAACGGGCGCGGCATGCCGGTCGACCCACACCCGAAATTCCCGGGCAAATCGGCGCTCGAGGTCATCATGACCATGCTCCATTCGGGCGGCAAGTTCGAGGGCAAGGCCTATGCGACCTCGGGCGGCCTGCACGGCGTCGGGGTCAGCGTCGTCAACGCGCTGTCGATCGACACCGAGATCGAGGTCGCGCGCGGCAAGCAGCTCTATCGCCAGCGCTTTTCGCGCGGCACGCCGCTTGGCGGGCTCGAGGAGCTCGGCCCCACCCCCAACCGCCGCGGGACGAGCGTCAGTTTCATTCCCGATCCTGAAATCTTCGGCGACCATGGCCGATTCAAGCCGCAGCGCCTCTATCGCATGGCGCGATCGAAGGCCTATCTGTTCGCGGGCGTCGAGATCCGCTGGAAATGCGCTCCCGAACTGATCGGCGACGACACCCCCGCCGAGGCAGTCTTCCAGTTCCCCGGCGGTCTTGCCGACCACCTCAAGGAGCAGATCGGTACGCGCGAATGTGCGACCGCCGAGCCGTTCGTCGGGCGGCAGGAGTTTCCGGGCGAGCAGGGCCGCGCCGAATGGGCGATCGCCTGGCCACTGTGGTCCGACGGATCGTACAGCTGGTATTGCAACACCATCCCGACCCCCGCAGGCGGCACGCACGAAGCCGGGCTTCGCTCGGCGCTCACCAAGGGTTTGCGCGCGTTCGGCGAGTTGATCGGGCAGAAGAAGGCCGCGCAGATCACCGCCGAGGACGTGTTCAACGGCGGCGAGATGATGCTCTCGGTCTTCATCCGCGAACCGCAGTTCCAAAGCCAGACCAAGGATCGCCTCTCCAGCCCCGAAGCCGCGCGCTTCACCGAAAATGCCGTGCGCGACCATTTCGACCATTTCCTGTCGGATAATATGGACCGCGGCCGCGCACTCTTGGGTCTCGTCCTCGACCGGATGGACGAGCGGCTGAAGCGCAAGGCCGAGCGTGAGGTGAAACGCAAGACGGCGACGAGCGGCCGCAAGCTACGCCTGCCCGGCAAGCTTACAGATTGTGCGAATGACGGCCCCGAAGGCACGGAATTGTTTATCGTCGAAGGCGACAGCGCCGGCGGTAGCGCCAAGCAGGCGCGGGATCGAAAGACGCAAGCGATCCTGCCGATCCGCGGCAAGATCCTGAACGTCGCGAGCGCCAGCGCCGACAAGATACGCGCGAACCAGGAAATCGCCGACCTCGCGCTCGCATTGGGCTGCGGGATGCGCAAGGATTGCGACGCCGACCGTCTGCGTTACGAGAAAATCGTGATTATGACCGACGCCGACGTCGACGGCGCGCATATCGCGACGCTCTTGATGACCTTCTTCTTCCAGGAAATGCCCGACATCGTCCGGCGCGGCCATGTCTATCTGGCGCAGCCGCCGCTCTATCGCCTCACGTCGGGCAACACGTCCGCCTACGCCCGCGACGACGCGCACCGCGCCGAGCTCGAAGCGACGCAGTTCAAGGGCAAGAAGGTCGAGGTCGGGCGCTTCAAGGGATTGGGAGAAATGAACCCCAACCAATTGAAAGAAACGACGATGGATCCAGCGACGCGCTCGATGCTGCGCGTCACGCTGCCGCAGGAATATGAGGAGCGGCATCTGGTGAAGGATCTGGTCGACCGGCTCATGGGCAAGCACCCCGAACATCGCTTCCAGTTCATTCAGGCCAATGCCGCGACGCTCGACGAGGCCGCGATCGACGCCTGAGGAGGCTTTCATGGCGAGATTTCGGGCGGGTGCAATGGCGGCAGCGATGCTGATTATGCTCCCGCCCCACGCCGCCATTGCGCAAGCGCCAGATAAGACCACTCCATCCGCGCAAACCGCTTTCGAGCGGCGCGCCGCGCAGCTCGTCGACCTGTTGGCCGACAAAATCGCCTATTCCGATTATTTCGATCCGCATTTCCAGACGGCGGTGCCCGAGCCCCAGTTCAAGACGTTCAGCAACGGGCTGATTGCGCAATATGGCCAACCTGTCGCGATTGATAAAATCACGGCCGCCAATGATCGTTCGGGAACCGTCCTGCTGCGCCTGGAAAGGGGCGTAGCAACCGTCCTGCTCGACGTCGGCGTCGCGGCCGACGCACGCGTGACGGGGCTGCGGGTGACGGGGGTCACGGTGGCCGGGGACAATTTCGACAAGGTCGCGGAGGAGATTGCGAAGCTGCCGGGACAAACGGGCTTTCTCGTCGCCGAGCTCGACGGCAGCATCATCCGCCCCCTCGCCTCGGCCAACGCCGACCGGCAGTTTGCAACGGGTTCGACCTTCAAGCTCTATATTCTCGACGAACTCGCGGCGCAGGTCGCGGCGGGCAAGCGTCGATGGTCCGATGTCGTCCCGCTGTCGCACTTCAGCTTTTCATCGGCGGCTACGGCGAACTGGCCGGCAAAAACACCGGTGACGCTCCAGACGCTCGCGAACTGGATGATATCGGTCAGCGACAATGGCGCGGCCGATACGCTTATCCACCTTCTTGGACGCGAACCGATCGAGGCGCGGATGAAGAGCGCGGGACACAGCGATCCGTCGCGCAATAGCCCGCTGCTCACGACGGTCGAAGCCTTTGCGCTGAAGGGAAATAATTTCAACGACCTGCGCCCGCTTTTTATCAAAGGCAATGACGCCGCGCAGCGCAAGCTGATCGAGGATAATCAGCGCCGCCTGACGCTCGCCAATGTCGACGGGGTCAGCTTTACCGCAGGCCCGCGTTTCATCGACAGCCTCGAATGGTTCACAAGCCCGAGTGATATCGCACGGCTGATGGTTGACCTGCGCGCGCGGCATTCAAAGACAATTCTCGAAGCGATGGCGATCAACAATGGCGTCGGTCCGGTTGCCGCGGCGGACTGGACCTATCTCGGCTACAAGGGCGGGTCCGAAAACGGTGTGTTGTCGATGAGCCTGCTCGGTCAGCGCAAGTCCGACGGCAAATGGTTCGTCGTGACGGCCAGTTGGAACAACCCCGACGCCAATGTCGACACCGGCCGGCTCGTCGCCCTCGTTACCCGGCTGCTCGCGCTCGCAGCGCATGACCGGCATGCAGCGCCAGCGTCAGGCACGCCGCCAGCAGAACAGCGTCCTTGAACAGGAACTGCGCGGTCGAACCCATGAAAGGGAAACCATAACCTTCCTCCCACAACGGCACGCCGAAGCTGAAGCTGAGCGTGATGAGGAAAGTGGCCATGCCCATCAGCCCGCCGATCAGCCCCGCGCGATGCGACCATGCCCCGAGCGCGATCAACGCACCGGTCGCCAGCTCGATCGACCCGATGACATTGCTGGTGCCTTGCACGCCGATCAGCGGATACATCCACGAAAACAGCGGGTAATGCATCGCGATGTCCGCCACGCCTTCGGCTTCGTAGGTGGCAAATTTGGCGACCCCGAAAAACGCGAAGATGAACAGCATCGACCAGCGGAGCGCGCCGATTGCAAATGCCTGCGGCGGCAGTTTGTCCAGAATCTTGAGCATGTATAATCCCCGATGATGATTTCGGGGTTATTCGCGCGACGTCGCTGGGCGGTTACATCAAGCGGCGGTTAAAGCCGCAACCAGCGCCTTGACCTTCGCCTGCCGCCATTGCGGGGTCGGCGCGACGAGCCAGTAACCGCGCTTAGTGGCAACGCTGTCGCCGATCTGCCGCACGCGGCCTGCCGCTATGTCTGCTTCAGCCAACATCGCCGGTACATTCGCCTGCCCCAGGCCGTTCGCGGCCGCATCGATCGCCAATCCCGCGTCACTTAGTCTGAGCGCCGGCTCGCCATCGCCCGCCGGGCAGCCAGGCCAGGCAATGCGCGTGTCGCTGTTGCTGCCCGGACCCGCGACCGTAACCATCGACGCATCAGCAAGAGCGACACCCTCATGCTCGCCAGCACCGTCGGTCCAGAAGATCGCCAGATCGAGATTGGCTTCGGTAAAATCGATCCCGCTGTCGGCCGACACGAGCGTAAAGCGAACGTCGGGTGCCTGCTGACTGTACCGCGCGAGGCGCGGCGCAAGCCATTTGGCGGTCAGGTCGCGCGGCGCCGCGATCGTCAAAGACTGCGACGATTGCCCCGCCTGCATCGCGCGCACCGATTCCTCGAACTGCAAAAAGCCTTGGCGCAGCGCGTCGAGCCCGGCATCGGCCTCGCCCGTCAGTTCCAGCCCCTTGGGCGTGCGGCGGAACAACACTACGCCGAGCATATCCTCGAGCGCGCGGATCTGTTGTCCTACCGCGGCGGGCGTCACCGCCAGCTCGTCGGCGGCGCGCGTGAAGCTCAAATGCCGGGCAGCGGCATCGAAAACGCGCAGGGCGTTCAAAGGCAGGTGCGTGCGCTTCACGACGCGGTCGCAGGCGCCACGAGCGGAAAATGCGGGATCGCGACGAGCAATTGCGATCCGTCGCCCAATTCCATCGCATAGCTCCCGACCATCGATCCCTCGGGGGTCGGCAGCGGGCAACCCGAAACATAGTCATAAGCGCCGCCGGGCGCGATCAACGGCTGCTCGCCGACAACACCCTCGCCCTCGACTTCACTAATCTGCCCGCGTCCATCGGCGATCCGCCAGTGGCGGCTGATCAACTGCACCGCACCGTCGCCATGATTTTCGACGCGCACATGATAGGCCCAGAACCAGCGGCCGAGCGCCGGGTGCGACTGTTCGGGAAGATAGCTGACCGCCACGCGCACGGTGATCGACCCGGTGGTCGCCGCAAAGGGGAAGAAGGAGTCGATCATCGTGCTCATGGGGCCAGCGTCGCTCAAAGCCCGACCTTGGTCAATGCCTGGTCCAGATCGGCGATGATATCGCGCGGATCTTCGAGCCCGATATTGATCCGCAGCATCCCCTCGACGACGCCCATATCGGCGCGCGCCTCGGCGCTGACGCCGTAATGCGTCGTCGACGCGGGGTGACAGCAGAGGCTGCGCGAGTCGCCGATATTGTTCGAGATATCGACCAGTTCGAGAGCGTTGAGCAGGCCCATCGCCTGTTCACGGCCACCGTCGAGCACGAAGGAGAAGATCGGTCCGCACGCCTCCATCTGGCTCATCGCCAGATTATGCTGCGGGTGGCTCGCAAGCCCCGGGTGCAGGATGCGCGGCACGCGGCTTTCGACGAACTTGCCGACCGCCAGCGCATTTTCCGACTGGCGCCGCGCGCGCAGGTCGAGCGTCTCAAGGCCCTTGAGCACCACCCATGCGTTGAATGGCGAGAGATTCGGCCCCGTGTTGCGCTGGAACGGCAACAGCACGTCATTGATGAACTTCTCGGTCCCGCACACCGCGCCGGCGAGCACGCGCCCCTGCCCGTCCATCAGCTTCGTCGCCGAGTAAGCGACGACATCGGCGCCGAAGTCCATCGGACGCTGAAGCACTGCAGTGGCAAAGGCGTTGTCCACCACCGAAGTGATGCCGTGCGCCTTCGCCAGCGCGCAGACATGCTTCACATCGACGATATCCATCGTCGGGTTGGCGGGCGTTTCGAAGAAAAAGACCTTCGTATTAGGCTTGATCGCCTTTTCCCACGCATCGTTATCGCGGCCGTCGACGACGGTCGTCTCGATGCCGAAACGCGGGCAGAGATGATCGACAAGCCAGCGGCACGAACCAAAGGCGGCCTTGGCGGCAACGATATGATCGCCCGCCGACAGCTGGCACAGCAGAGCGGTCGTCATCGCCGCCATGCCCGTGGCTTGCGCGCGGCATGCCTCGGCGCCCTCCATCAACGCGATGCGCTCTTCGAGCATCGCTACCGTGGGATTCTGCAGGCGCGAATAGGTCATGCCCTGTTCTTCGCCGGCGAAGCGTGCCGCCACTTCCTCGGCGCTGTCATAGGTGTAGCCCGAAGTCAGGAAGAGCGCTTCCGACGTCTCGCCATGTTCGCTGCGCCATGTCCCGCCACGCACCGCCTGCGTTGCCGGATGCCAGTTGCGTGTCTTGTTCCGGTCGAGGCCTGTCGTCTTCTTCATTCTCTTATCCGTTCAAAGCTGCAACGACCGCATCGCCCAATGCTGTCGTTCCCATATTGCCCCCCAGATCCGCTCCGCGGCATCCATCGGCGAGCACCTTGGCCACCGCCGCCTCGATCCGCGCCGCGCTCGCCTCGTCGCCGCCCGAATGACGCAGCAGCATCGCGAGCGACAGGATCATCGCGAGCGGGTTGGCAACGCCCTTGCCCGCGATATCGGGCGCGCTGCCGTGGATCGGCTCGTACAGTCCCTGCTTGCCTTCGCTTAGCGACGCCGAGGCGAGCAGGCCGATCGATCCGACGCACATCGACGCCTGATCCGACAGTATATCGCCGAACAGATTGCCGGTGACCACGACATCGAACTGTCCCGGATTGCGGACGAGCTGCATCGCGGCGTTGTCGACGTACATATGGCTGAGCGCGACATCGGGGTATTCGGCGGAGACCTCGATCACGACATCGCGCCACAGCTGCGAGGTTTCGAGCACATTCGCCTTGTCGACCGAGCATAGGCGCTTCTGCCGGCCCTGCGCTGCGCGGAAGGCGACATGCGCGATGCGGCGCACTTCGCTCTCGCTGTACGACATGATGTCATAGCCCTCGCGCTCGCCGTTCGCGGTCGTGCGCGTGCCCTTCTCGCCAAAATAGACATCGCCGTTGAGTTCGCGGACGATCAGCAGGTCGATCGCCGCCGCAACCTCGGGCCGCAGTGCCGAGCTATCCTCAAGCCCGGCAAACAGCTTTGCGGGGCGCAAATTGGCGAACAGGCCGAGTTCGGAGCGGAGGCCGAGGATCGCCTGCTCGGGACGCAGGTGGCGCTCGACACTGTCGAACCGCGGATCTCCGACCGCACCGAACAGGATCGCGTCGGCGGCTTTCGCCTTCGCCAGCGTCTCGGGGGGTAGCGGATGGCCGGTCGCTTCATAGGCCGCCCCGCCGACCAGCGCGCGGTCGAGCGTCACCGGCAGCGCGAGCGCGGTAAGGACCTTTTCGGCCTCCACCATGATCTCCGGACCGATACCGTCGCCAGCCAGCAGCAGGATTTGCACTATGTCGCCCTTTCGTGTCTCGCCAGCCGCTTAGACAGCGGCGGCGCGTCACGCAACCGCCCTGCCCAGCCGCGAGACCAATCTTTCCCTTACGGTCAGCAAGTCGCGGTTGCGCCCGTCGAGCACATCGCGGTCGAGGAAGTGGCCAGTTATGATCAGGCCTTCGAGTATGTCGTCCATAGATGGATTGGCGTCCTGCCCCCGCAGAAATGGCGGCAATCGGAACAGGCGCTCCTCATAACCCGCCGCAGCGCCCGCGCTCACCGCTCCGCCCGACTTGGGGCTGACGAACGCAAGATCGGCGGACAAGCCAGTCACGACACATTCCTCGAGGTTCAGGCCGAAGCCTAGTTCGGCGAGAAGCAGCAGCTCGAAACGCGCCAGCGCCGCGGCCCATTGCCGCGCCGACGCTGCGACCCCGACCGCATCGAGCACCGCTGACAACGCAGAGTAGAGAGCGGGATAGGGCTGGCTTTCGGGCAGGGTCGCAGCGGTCAGGCTCGTCACCCAGTCGATCGCTGCTGACGGGAGTGGTTCAGCGAGCAACGGCGCGCGGCTTTCCAGCAACTCAGCTGTAGCGCCCGCCAGCTGCTCTTCGGTCCGCGCACGCAGTTCCAGCGCGACGAAATTACCCGGGATCAGGATCGGCCGCAGGCGCGTCGACCGCCCGCCGCGGACATAGCCCGCGACCAGCCCCGCCTCCTGCGTCAACGCGCGGACGATCGCGCCATGCTCGCCATGCGCGCGCACCGCGCAGACGATGGCATCGGCGGTCAGGCTGGCCAAAGCACCATCTGCGTCTGCGTCACCAACGCGACCTCATCGCCCGCCTCGGTGCGGATTCGCGTCTGCCAAACCGACAGCCGCTTCCCGATCTTCACCGGCGTCGCCTCACCGACGAGGACCGATCCGACCGGTCCGGCGCCGAGGAAGTTGGTCTTGCTCTCGATCGTCGTCGTGCCGTTCGCCCCTTCGGGCAAAGTCAGGAATGCGCCTACCGCACCGAGGCAGTCGGCAAAGGCCATGATCGCGCCGCCATGGACAATCCCGCCCGCGGTGCAGATTTCAGCCCGGACGGGCAGCTTGCCCGCTACGCGCTCCTTGCTGCCTTCGTGGATCGTAACCCCAAGCGTTCCCGCGAGCGGCATGGCTGCTGCAAAATCCATAATACTCCCCTCACCGTCCCGAATGATAGAAATCATGCACCGCCTGTGCGACCGCGGCGCTGACCCCGGGTGCTTTCTGCAAATCCTCCAGACTGGCACCGCGCACCGCGCGCGCGGTGCCGAAATGCATCAGCAGCGCCTTCTTGCGCGAGGGCCCGATCCCCGGCACTTCGTCGAGCGGCGACGCGCCCATCGCCTTCGACCGCTTCGCCCGATGTGCCCCGATCGCGAAACGATGCGCCTCGTCGCGTAATCGCTGGATGTAGAAGAGCACTGCGTTGTTCATGGGCAGCGTGAATTCGCGCCCGTCGGGATGGTAGAAGGTTTCGCGCCCGGCATTGCGGTCGGGGCCCTTGGCGACCCCGACAAAGGTCAGGTCGTCGATCCCCAGTTCAGCGAATACCGACGCAACCGCCGACACCTGCCCCTTGCCGCCGTCGATCAGCACCAGGTCGGGCCATTCGCCCTTGGTCCGCTCGGGATCTTCCTCGATCGCGCGCGCAAAGCGGCGCTGGAACACTTCGCGCATCATCGCGAAGTCATCGCCCGGCTGTGTTTCGGCGCGCTTGATGTTGAACTTGCGATACGCCCCCTTGATCCAACCCTCGGGCCCCGCGACGACCATCGCGCCGAGCGCATTTGTGCCCTGGATGTGGCTGTTGTCGTAAATCTCGATGCGTTGCGGCGGATTTTCGAGGTCGAAGAGCTCGGCGAGTTCGCGCCCGAGCTTCGCCTGCGAGCTGCTCTCGGCAAGCCGCCGGTCGAGCTCCTCGCCCGCGTTCCGCACCGCCTGTTCGAGCAACCGTCGCCGGTTGCCGCGCTGCGGTACGCTGATCTCGATCTTGCGCTCGGCGACTTCGCCCAACGCCTCGGCCAGCAGCGCGCTTTCGGCGGGCTCGCGGTCGACGAGAATCGTCTTCGGTGGCGGCACACCTTCGTAAAATTGCATCAGGAAGCTCGCCATCACTTCCTCCTCGGGCACCCCCGATACATGCGCCGGAAAGAAGCTGCGGTGGCCCCAATTCTGTCCGCCGCGGATGAAGAAGCCCGCAATGCACAACTGCCCGCCCTTTGCCGCGAGCGCAAAGACGTCGGCATCGCCGAGCCCGTCGGCGTGGACCGACTGGCTGCCCTGGATGAAGGTCAGCGATTTCAGCCGGTCGCGGATCACCGCCGCCTGCTCGAAATCCATCGCTTCGGCCGCCTTGGTCATCGCATCGCCAAGCCGTTTCTGGACGGCGGTCGAACGTCCCTCGAGAAAGTCCTGCGCGTCGCTCACCAGCCCGGCGTAATCTTCCTTCGATATGCGGTCGACGCACGGCGCGCTGCACCGCTTGATCTGATAGAGCAGGCACGGCCGCGAGCGGTTCGCGAAGAAGCTGTCGGTGCAACTGCGCAACAGGAAGGTTTTCTGCAATGCGTTGAGCGTCTGGTGGACCGACCCGGCACTCGCGAACGGGCCATAATAGCGCCCCTTCGCGCGCCGCGCGCCGCGGTGCTTCTGCACCCGCGGGAACGCATGATCGGTGCGCAACAGGATGAAGGGAAAGCTTTTATCGTCGCGCAGCAGCACGTTGTACGGCGGGCGGTAGCGCTTGATCAACTGCGCTTCGAGCAACAGCGCCTCGGCCTCGCTCGTCGTCGTGACGATCTCCATCGCGCGCGTCTGCGACACCATGCGCTGCAGCCGCTGCGGCAGGCGCGCGACCTGCGTGTAGTTGGTCACCCGGTTCTTCAGCGCGCGCGCCTTGCCGACATAGAGCACGTCGCCGCGCGCATCGAGCATCCGGTACACTCCGGGCCGCGTCGGCAATTTGCGCACGACGCTGCGGATCGCCTCGGCGCCGCGCTCGAGATCGGGCTTGTCATCCTCGTCGCCGCTGCCGCGGATCACATAGGTCGCTTTTTCTTCGTTGAATCGGTCGGGAGCATTCGGACGGGCCATGATTTTCCATGTAGGCGATGGCGATGCGACCCGCCATAGTGCGCGAGGTAAAAGCTCATGGGAGGGGTCGCATGGATTTACGTGGAAAGCTCGCGCTGGTTACCGGCGGCAGCGACGGCATCGGGCGTGAGATTGCGCTGCAGTTGCAGGCGGCGGGCGCGGATGTGATCGTCACCGGGCGATCGGCGGAGAAACTTCAGGCGATGGCGGGGCTCGGCTTCGGCACCATCGCGGGTGACCTGTCGACCTCCGCCGGTGTGGATGCGGTGGTCGCAGGCGTCGCGGGCAAGCGGCTGGCGCTGCTGGTCAACAACGCCGGCGTCGGCGCGATGGACTATCAGGTCGACGACGCCGCCAATCTCGCGACCGCGATCAATTGCCTCCACACCAATCTGGACGCGCCAATTGCGCTCTGCGCTCACCTGCTTCCGACGCTGAAGGCGCAGCCCGAGGCCGCGATCGTCAACGTGACATCGGGCCTCGCGATTGCGCCGTGCGGCAGCGGCGCGGTCTATTGCGCGACCAAGGCGGGGCTGCGCGCTTACACGCAGGCGCTGCGCTATGTGCTTAAGGACTCCAACGTCCGCGTCATCGAAGCGCTGCCGCCCGTCGTTGCGACGAACATGACGGCCAGGCGAGACGGCAAGAAGATGACCGCGCACGATTGCGCCGCCGAAATCGTCCGCGGCATTCGCACCGGCAAGACCGAGATCAACGTCGGCATGGTCAAGATATTGCAGCTCGTCCACAGCATCTCGCCCGCGCTCGCGCGGCGGATCATGATCAAGTTCTGAGAATGGCGGCATGATCACGCTGTACGGCGAAGGACGCGGCTTCCGCGTCGCCTGGCTGCTCGAAGAGATGGGGCTTCCCTATCGGCTGCGACAGGTCGACCTGCTCGACGGGGTCGAAAACGACAGCGAATTTCTCGCGGTCAACCCCGCCGGCTTCATTCCCGCGATCGTCGATGGCGAAACGATCATGGTCGAATCGATCGCGATCATGGAATATCTGCTCGCACGCTACGGCGACGGATCGCTTGTCCTCATACCGGACGATCCGGCTTTCCCCGCCTATCTGCAATTTCTCCATATGGGCGAGGCGGGACTGGCCGGACCGGTCAATGCCATCGTGGCGACGATCATTCTCGCTCCCGAAAGCGAGCAGGCGAACTGGACGACGGGCTGGGCGCTCGACATCTTCAAGAGCCGGCTGGGTCTCGTGAGCCGTCAACTGGCGCAGACGCCCTATATCACGGGCGAGCGGTTCACTGCGGCGGATATATCGGTGACCTATGCGCTGCAATTCGCCGAACGCACCATCGGTTTCGCGTTCGGCACGGCGGAACTGGATTATATCAAACGAACCGCGACGCGCGCAGCATACCAGCGCGCGATGGACAATTGCCCCGCCACGAAAGCGTGGGTCGCCGGGCTGGCCGGAACCAAATAGCCGGCAAAGCAAAACGCCCGCGGAAATCCGCGGGCGCTCTGTTTTCAGCGATGTCGAAGGGGTCAGCCCTTGGCGACGCCAGCGATGGCCTGATCGACCAGCGCCTTGTCGGCGGCGGCGTCGTGCTTGTCGGCGATCAGCTTCGCCGCCGCGTCGGTCGCCGCCTTGGCGGCTGCGGTGCGGACTTCGGCGAGCGCGCCGGCTTCGGCCGCGGCGATGCGGTCTTCGGCCATCTGCTTGCGGCGGCCGATCAGTGCGGTCGCATCGGCCTTTGCCTTGGTGACGAGCGCTTCGGCCTCGGCATCGGCGCGAGCGCGCATCTCGTCGGCTTCCTTCGCGGCGTCGGCGAGCTTCGCCTCATATTCGGCCTTCAGCGATTCGGCGTCGAGACGCAGCTGTTCGGCTTCCTTGAGCTGTTTCGAAATCTCGGCAATCTTGTTGTCGAGCATGCCCGCGACCATCGCCGGCACCTTCTTCCACAACAGGATGGCGATGAAGATCGCCATCGCGATCGAGACCCAGACGGTCGCGTCAATGAAACCGAACGACGCCGGCTCGACATGCACTTCGCCCGCGGCTTCGGACAGGATGGTCAGAACATTAGCCATGGAGCACCGCCTTCACCGCCGCCTTGGCATCCGCCGCAGCGACCTTCACGCCCGACAGCTTGGCGACGAGGTCGCCCGCTGCTTCGGCCGCGACCGATTCGATTTCCGCCATCGCCGACGTGCGCGCAGCAGCGATGTCTGCCTCGGCCGCCGACAGCTTGTCGGACAGTTCGGCGTCGATCTTGGCAAGACGCTTTTCGGCGTCTTTCGCGGCCTTGTCCTTGGCGTCAGTCACCGCCTTTTGCGCAGCGGCGCGGCTTGCGTCGCTTTGCTGGCGGTAGCTTTCTTCGAGGTTGTCGGCGGCGGCATGCGCGGCTTTCGCCGCGGCCAGATCGTCCGCCACCTTGCGGTCGCGTGCGTCCACCGTCGCCTCGATCTTCGGCAGCATGCCGCGGCCGATGACGAAAAAGACGAAGCCGAAGGTCAGCAGCACCCAGAAAATCTGCGATGCGGCGTACCAGCTTTCAGCGAATTGGCTGATTT
>Ga0209257_1000485_pt1 | contig 71633 bp, 64 predicted proteins | sample AraplaCvi_mCL_r2_FD_184277 | JGI IMG/M metagenome (GOLD analysis project Ga0209257, IMG submission 184277) | Arabidopsis root microbial communities from North Carolina, USA - plate scrape MF_Cvi_mCL_r2 (SPAdes) (version 2) | ecosystem: Host-associated > Plants > Roots > Endosphere | place: USA...
GGGGGGGGGGGGGGGGGGGGGGGGATCGGACTGGAGGCGGCGAGCGCGCTTGCGCGCGTCGGCGCCGCGGTCACGCGCGCGGTTCGGCGGCCCGATGCTGCCGGGCCGATCGCCGCGCAGCTTCGCGCCGAGACCGGTAACAATGCGATTGCTCTTCCTTGCTATGAACGCTCCGCCGCGGCCCAGAGCTGAGCGGCCATGTGGCGCCGAACTTTACCGTGCTGGGCGCGCGCCCTTGGCCCGCCACAGCGCCTCGATCTCTTGCGCGACGCGGTTAAGGTCACCGCGCACATCATGGTCCCAGTAGCGGATTACATGCCAGCCTTGGGCTGACAGCGTTGCGGCAACTTCCGCATCGCGGGCGCGGTTGCGCGCAAGCTTCTCGCTCCAATAAGCCGAGTTGGACTTGGGACTGGTGCCGTGTACCGGGCATCCGTGCCAGAAGCATCCGTCGACGAAGATGGCGATCTTCACCTTGGTCAGCACGATATCCGGTTTGCCTTTCAGGCCGGATTTGACCCGGAATCTGAGCCCCCGCCCAAACAGGGCCCGCCGCAATGTGAGCTCCGGCTTTGTGTCCCGCGACCGTATTCGCGACATGCACCGGCTGCGTTGTACGGGAGTCATGGTATCAGCCAAATTTGTTTGCCTATTGTTCTGGATTTTCTGCGCGATTCCCGCTAGAAATGCGCGCGCGAGGGGCGCCGCCTCAGGAGCAACTGAAGGAGTTCCCATTTGCTGCTGAGCCTTTTTTGCGGTGCCGGAGGCCTCGATCTAGGCTTTGAGAACGCGGACTTCGAGATTGGTCTTGCTTTCGACAAGAAGGCGGACAGTGTTCGTTCCTACAACCATAATCGGACGGACAAGCATGGTCACTGTGCCGATGTAAATGATCTCACGCTTGAAAAGCTCGACGGGCTTTGGGGTTCCGAGTTCGCGCCCGAGGGCGTTATCGGCGGCCCCCCCTGCCAAAGTTTCAGCCAGGCGAACCGTTCGATCACGGATACCGATCCTCGGCATCAGCTGCCGCTGGTCTATGCGCGCCTGCTGAAAGCGCTGAATGCACGCAACCCGGTGAAGTTCTTTGTCATGGAGAATGTCAAAGGATTGCGCAGCGGGCTTCACCAGCACCGGTTGGTCCTTTTCAAGAAAGCTTTGGCCGACGCGGGATTCTTCGTTTCCGAGCAGCTTCTGAATGCGGCGGACTATGGCACGCCGCAAAAGCGCGAGCGCTTGTTCATTGTCGGATTGAACAAAGACTTATTCGGGAAGACGGTTTGGCGCGGTCCGGCGAAGGTCCCCGAGGCGGAGCGCAATCGGGCAATTTCGACCGTCCTCAAGGGGCTGCCCGAGCCAATGCATTTTGCGAAGGGTGTTGATCCGTCCGACTTTCCGCATCACCGTAATCACTGGTGCATGGCTCCCCGCTCGCCCCGGTTCAAACAGGGCGGACTGCGCTCTGGTGATAGCAGCCATCGCAGCTTCAAGACGCTGGCGTGGGACAGGCCGAGCATCACCGTTGCCTATGGCCACCGTGAAGTTCACGTCCATCCGGACTGTCACCGGCGGCTGAGCGTGTACGAAGCAATGCTGCTCCAGGGGTTCCCGCATGGGTACGAGCTGCTGGGCTCGCTTTCGTCGCAGATTGATCAGGTGAGCGAAGCCGTCCCGCCGACCATGGCTGAGGCGGTGGCCAGAAGCCTTCTCAAGATTCTGGCCGCGCAAGAAGATCTGGAAAACGGTGAGGCGGCGTAGTCTGCCCGGCGACCGCTTCGGCGACCAGCGGCGAGAGCGCGTCAGCCTCATATCCAGCCTCAGCCAGAAGCAGATGCGTAGACGCGTTTAAATTGGTGCTCAGCTCTGCGTCGGCGTCAAGCAACACGTCCAGATCGTCGATCAACGCGGCACTGGCCAAAATCTGCATCGATGGATCCTCCGTCGCGCCGCCCGGCGAGGGCTTCTGGCGCGAGACGCCGAACGGGTCCGCGAGCCCGACGGGCGGCGGAAGAAATTCCAGCGCGAGCGAAACCATCGAAGGAGCGGGATCGGTGGCTGAACGGGTCGAGTAGCAATGGGAGCGTTTGAGCCGGACAGACCATTGCTTGGCGCCCGCCATGTGCAGCAGCCATTTGGCGAAACCGAGCGAGAAGATGTTGAGGAACGGACGGCCGTCGCCGCTTTTCGCCGCAGCGATTGCGCTTTCGAGATCGGTTGCTCCAGGATGGAGGAAAGCAATGGTGCCGGTTTCGAACTCCGCACTGGCCTTGGCATTTTCGCGGACTGCGTCGCACAGTTTCTCGAACGTCGCGGAATCCAGATCGCCATCGCGGGCATCCACGGTTACGAAAAGCAGCCAGCGGTGAGTGGCTTTGCTCAGCTGGAGCTCCACAAGGCGGTGAATTGCGTCGATCAGCCTTCTCGAATGCGTGGCATTCGCCGGAGCGATCGAACCACAAGCATCGATGTTGACGACATGGAAGGGTGCCCGGCGTTTTAGCTCGCGCAGCGTGCCGCTGTCGGTGCTGCAGATCGACTCGAAGTCGCGGGGAAGCGTAATCGACGTATCCTTGATATACCCGGCCTGGATGAGGGAAGTCTCCCGCACACGGGCGCGGGCCATCGTGCCGGCATCTTCGGCATCGCTTAAGAACCCGACGGTCTCCAGGCTGCAATCGCTGCTGCTGCACATCTCGCCGATCAGCCTGACATCGAGATAGTCTAGCCCCGGAAGCGTCAGATAACGGACTTCGGGCGGCCGCGTGATCGAGGTCCCGTCGGCAAGTGTTATCGGTTGCGGAGCAAGGACATTTTGATCCTTGAGCTTCTGGATGAGCCGCGCCGCCAGCCCGACCCACTGGTCCTGACGTATTTTCTGTTTGCGCGGGCGGTGCCACGGGAACAGGCTGTTCAGCCGGATCGGGACCGCGTCCGTGCTTACCGGTGCCGGTAACGACTCTTCTGCGAACTCGGCGCTGAAATCCGTCTCCCCCTCACTTGATGCCATGGGTCTGCATCACCTGGATAAGATCGTTGACCAACTCCGTACGTTCATCCTGGCGCAGATCGGAGAGCACGCCGTACGCCTCGAGAACGACTGATATCGCGGCGGCGAGCGAGACATGGTCGGCGGCAGGTTCACGTTTCCACACCATCGACGCTTCCGCTACCGCTGTCGGAAGCTGCGGGGTGACCGTCACACGGAAGGGCGGATCGGCGTCGGCGCCGCGACGCGAAGACCAGATATCATAAGCGGACTGGAGGGTTGCTTCCGCAGTCTGCGTTTTCTGCTCCCTGCGTTCTCTCTCCAGATCCTCGCCGGCGATGTACTTCAGCCGGTTCGCCAAGAGGCGCAGCGCCCGGTGCAGCCATTTCTGGATGTAGATGTAATGGGGATGGCTGTAATTGAACGATTCCCGGTCGATATTGATCGCACCGTCCAAGCCCTCCAGCACGAAAATCTCGGCTGTGATCTGGCGCAGCCGGCTCTGCTCCGACACCTGATAATCGGCAAAGCGCGCATCGAAAAGCGTCCCACTCGCTTCACGGACCCGGATCAATGATCCCTGCACATCCTTGGGACTGATCTTGCTGTTCCAATAGAGATAGGCTTCGAAGCGCAGGTTGCCGCCAGCGCGGTCCAGTGACGTTTCGGGAAATGGCGCGGTCTCGCTGCCCACCATCATCACGGGAGCCGGCAAGCGGGTTGGCGCGGCCAGCTCCGTCGGAAGCGCGATCGGCCTGCGGAGCAGAATGCCGTCAAATTCCACGTCGAACATGCCGACACCATCGGTTCGGCCGGACACCAGCCCGAAATGGTCCCGCAGCATTTCGTTGGCAGCGAGCTCGACAATATCGGCCCGCCGGTTCGAGCGCGGGACGTCAAGGAAGATGATCCCGGAATCGCCAGTAATATCGAATGGGTGCTGGTCGATATAATCCAGCGGCAGCGAAAGGCTCAGCTTCCAAATCGAACGGAGATACTCATCAAGCTGTTCGAGCGAGGGGCCTTTCTTGGAGCTCTCCTCGGTCTCGGCGGCGACACGCATAAGCTCGCGAAACCGGTCAAGCGGCTCCACTCCGTCCTTCCAAGGGAGATTTGGATCGAGATGGGTCAGCCCGCGCCTTTCATCATCGCGCCGTCCGATGTGATAGGCTGGCGGTGGCATGATCGGCTCGTCATTCGGCCCGAGCTCGGCTTGGGCCTGCCACATGTTGGTGCTTTGAAGCAGGCGCCGGATCTCCGGGCGGAGTTCGTGAAGGATGATCGTCGTGCCATGGGCTTCGACCTCCGCTTCCGGAACCTCCTCCGACCTGATTTGAACGCGGCCCGCCTCGAACTCCGCGCCTGGAGGCCCTTCCTTCAGCCGGGCTTCGTTATGTGTCTTGAGAATCACCGTCGCCCAGGACCGGACTTTCTCGCCGCGGGCCTTGGTGATGATTTGAAAGTGCTGTGTGAGCTGGGCAACAGCGAACAAGCCGATCCCGATTTTGCCGATCAGGGGCCGGCCGCCCGGACTGAAATCAGGGTCGGTATCGCTAGCGGTGTGCAGCATCGGACCTTCTGCCGTCCGCTTGCTGCTGCCACCGATATTTTCGACGATGTAGCCAAGCGTCTCCGGAGTCATGCCCGCGCCATCATCGCGGATGGTGATCTGGTCGAATTCCGGTGCGCCGGTTTCGATCACGACGCGGGTTGCGTCGGCATCATAGGCGTTCGCGCAGAGTTCCCGGAACGCCGCCCAGGGTTCGCGGTAAATTCCGTCGGTGACCCGGGCAATGATGCGCTGACTTGTGCTAAGCGGAAGTTCGATCGCCTCGCCGTCGACAGATTCCCGAATGCGCTGGCCGAGTTCCTGCGCCTTTTTGAACCTCGCGCTTTCGACTGCACCCGCTGACATTCAGTCCCCAATCTGCGCGCACTACGGGACTTGTGCGCCCTGTACCGGCGATCGTTACCCTCTTGAACCGGGCTTTGCCAAGATTTCCGTAAAGAACATCTTCAACCGTTCCCGTGCAAACGCTATGACGGCTCGTCGTTCGGGTGGCTGGTATTATAGACTTCGGCTGAAGGTGCCAGCGGTCCGCCGGTCAGACTTCTCAACGCCCGGGCGGCACTCGATCCTTCAACGGAGCGTGTTTCCGGTGATGATGAAGCCCCTGCCATAGGCATCAGGCATCGTAGCGCCGGCAGCGATCAGTGCCGTCGTGCAACTACCATCGATTTTCCCGCCTGAGATTCCATGCTGACTTAGCTGGCGGGAACCGGCGTTGGGAAGCACCCGCTGGTGTCCACTTCCCGCCACCGCGGATTGTAGACAAATGGAAAGGCCAGACCGGAAGTGCTTCCCGGCCGGCCTCCTTCCAATCTTCCTTTAGACGGCCCGAGCGACAGATTCGCGTACCCGTACGCCATCGACCCAGACAGCGATCTTGCCGCTTGCGACCAGTTCATATGTCTCGGCAACAAATTGGCGCGTCGCTCTGGTGGACGTCACGTAGAACCGGTGCCGGTATCCATTGGCAACCGCCTCATCGGTAAAGCCCCCATTTGCATCGAAGCCGGCAGCTTCCTGAACCTCGAACTGCACAATCCAACGAGTGCGTCGGGTCCTCAGAACGTCGAGAATTTCCACGCTGATGCAATGAGCGCGGCCCTTGCGGACCGACATGGGGCGAATCGGTTTTCCGGGGAACTTGAGAATCTTTCCCATTGAACACCTCGTTCTGAATGCGGTGGTTCTTTGGAAAGACGGGGTCGGTGAACCACACAGCCGATTCCCGTCCGTGGCGAACACGGAACAGGTCACCGGCAGTCCGTTGGTTCGGACCGTTCAGATCTCCCGGCTCTCACCGGAAGCAGCTCTTTGTCGCGCACGAGGCGCTCACAGGCCCTGACATTTGCAATTTAGGGCAGGAGCGTACTCGATCAAGCCCCACATTTCGGGAGAGAACGCGGAGTCCGTGGGGCGTGCTCTGGCGCCTTCTTCGAAGCCGCCAGGGTCCGCGCGTTTTGGTTTGCCGCGTGGCACACTCGCGCGGCCGGAGGGCGCGGCGACGGCTGGCCCACAGGCCCGCGCGCACGCCGCCGCGACGGCCGGCCTTTCGCGAGAGAGCATGTTTGTGGGCCGCACCTGGCGGCGCGGCGGCGATCGGAACATTGTGGAAACAACCATCGGCTGTTACGACTTGGCGGCGATAGTTGAGGAGTACCTGGAGACCGATGCGAAGCGACCTCGATCATCTGCCGGACAAGCAGCAGGGCGAACTCGCGCACGTCATCGGGATCCTGCGCCAGGAGTTCGGGCGCGCCATCGCGACCGCAACCCAGCCCTGGAAGAAGAACGGCAAGATCCTCAAGGTCATCCTGTTCGGCTCCTATGCGCGGGACGATTGGGTCGATGAGCCCGAGAATGGCTACCAGTCCGATTTTGACCTGCTGATCATCGTCAGCCATGAGGACCTGACCGACATCGCCGATTACTGGTATGTCGCCGAGGATAGGATCCTGCACGATGGCGCGATTGGTCGACCGGTCAACATTATCGTGCACACGCTGCATGAGGTGAACCAAGCGCTCGAGCGCGGCGAGTATTTTTGGATTGATATCGCTCGTGACGGACTCGCGCTCTACGAACTGCCTAATCACGCCTTGACGGCGCCGAAACCGCTCACCGCCACCGATGCCTATGATATGGCGTCGCGATATTTCGACGAGAAGCTTGGCGATATCGATGTCTGGATCGAGACCGCAGAGGGGCAGCGCGTGCGAACTGATGATCCCGTTCGCTATCGCAAGCATGCGGCGTTCAATTGCCATCAAGCGGCTGAAACTGCATATATATGCTACCTGCTTGTGCGGACGCTCTATTTCCCACGTTCACACAATATTAAGTTCTTGCGCTCGCTCTCGGAGGACAAGGATCACCGACTTATCGATGCTTGGCCGCGTGCGACGCGCGCCGATCGGCGGTATTTCGAGCTGATCAAACGCGCATATGTCGAAGCACGTTACTCGGCGAGCTATGAGATCAGCGTCGAGGAATTGAATGCGGCTTCCTCCTCAGTGAAGCGACTTCGCGATATCGTTGAGCAGATTTGTCGCGAGCGACTGGATGAGCTGCGTGCCGAGGCTTTTGAATGACCATGTTCCGGGTCGTTGAGAGTGCCAACGCGCCAAGCACCGGCAACGAAGTGCTGCTTGTCAAGGACAATTGGAATGATTGGTTCATCTGGGTTACCCAATTCTATGCGGTCGTGGTTCATTCTGACGGCACAAGGACCGATATTGGTCATGTGAAAATCGCAAACAGCGCTATGACCCCGCAGAATGCTTTTACATATACCCAGCTCCAGCAACCCTTTTCACATCTGAGTGAAGGCTGGTTTTCTCTAGGACAGACAGAGAATTATTATGAGACGCTCAACAGCCTTGGCCCCGAATATCGCGACTGGTTTCTGACTTCTCTGCGCGACTGCGCCAAGGATTTGCGGTTACTTGATCGTCATGCAGGCGAGGAGGTTTTCCGGCGGTCGGTAACACGCGACATCGACGCGGAACGCGTACGCAATCGCTTCCACCGTCTGGCGCGAGGAGAGGCGGCCCTGACCGGGTTTGCGTTCCGATTCAGCCTGCCCGTCGATCCGCGCGCACTGGAGGCGCCCCCGGTGCTGACCTTTCAGGTGTCACCCGGCTCGCTGCCTCCCACCAATGTGCACGTCATCATCGGCCGCAACGGTGTCGGCAAGTCGCGCTGTTTCGATCTCCTTGCTCGCGCCTTTCTTGGCCTGCGAGCGCCGGACGGGACCGCACCCGGGCAGCTCGAACCCTTGCAGATCCAGGTCGCCGATATCTTTCAGAAGGGCCATGGATTTGCCGGACTTGTGACAGTCGCGTTCAGCCCGTTCGACAAATATGGACCTTTGGTTCCGCCGGACACACCGCTCGACGTCCGATACGCCTATGTCGGTCTTATCCGGGAAGCCGCATCGGAGCGACCAGACCCGCTCGACCCCGATGCGGCAGCGCCGCCGCTTACGATCAAGTCGCAGCCTGATCTTGAAACCGATTTCGTCCAAGGCATCATCGCGTGCCGCATAGGTGCTAGACGCGGACGATGGGCCAAGGCGCTAGGGGCACTTGAGGCGGACCCTCTCTTCCAGGAGGCAAACATTTCCGCCGTCGTGAACGATGAGTCAGAGGGCTGGCAGGGGCGAGTGCGCAAGCGCTTTCGCAAACTGAGCTCGGGACACAGCATTGTCCTTTTAATCATCACCAAACTCGTCGAACTCGTCGAGGAGAAGTCGCTTGTGCTGATTGACGAGCCGGAAGGACATCTCCATCCGCCGCTCCTATCGGCATTCGTCCGCGCGCTTTCAGACCTGCTTACAAATCGGAATGGCGTCGCGATTATCGCGACCCATTCGCCAGTTGTATTGCAGGAGGTCCCACGCGCCTGCACCTGGATCCTCAATCGGTCTGGTCTTTCAAGCCGAGCGGACCGCCCGCTACATGAGACATTCGGCGAGAATGTCGGGATGCTCACGCATCACGTCTTTGGCCTGGAGGTAGTACAGACGGGCTTCTACCGCATGATCAACGAGGCGGTTGAAGGCCGTGGCTATGATGAGGTCCGTGACCGCTTTCGCGATCGACTGGGTGGAGAGGCGCGCGCTCTCGCACGTACGTTGACGCTGATACAGCGCGACGACGATCTGGATCTCTAAGCGTGTACACAATCGACAAGCCCAAGGTTGCAATAGCCGACATTCTCAAGTCGTGCGTTGGCGCGATCTCAGACACCGGCTTGCAAAACAGGATAGCAGCGGTGTGCCCGACGCTGGAAGCATTGGAGCCAGCCTACGATGCGATGGCAATGGCCGCCACTTTGCATCTGATACCGCGTGTGGATTCCGTCGGTGCGGTCTCCAAGGACGAACTTGTCGCCTTATATTCCGACCATCTGAGCGCCACCAAGGCGGCCGCGCGAATCGTCTACGACACCCTAAAGGGCGCGGCGCGAAACCGCCTGTGTCCGCTGTGCAGTATCGGCACCGTCGCGCATATCGATCATCACTTGCCGAAGCGGAAGTATCCTGACCTTTCGGTGCTGCCGATCAACCTGGTCCCCGCCTGCCATTTCTGCAACGACACCAAGAAAGCGCGGTTTCCCAAGTTTGCGGGCGAGCAGACATTCCACCCCTATTATGACGAGCACCTGCTGCAGGCTCAGTGGATCACGGCGGCTCTGGATCGGGGGCCTCCCCCGGTGTTTGTCTTTTCGACGAGCGCACCGACGGGTTGGTCCCAAACAGATAAAGAGCGCGTAGCCCGCCATTTCAAGATCTGCGGCCTCGCGACGAGCTTCGCCACGAACGCGAACAATCTGCTGGAATCACTGAAGGAGCGGCTGCTCAGGCTTGAGCGGCGTGGTGGCGCGAATGAGGTCAAGGCCCACCTCGAAGAGGAGCGGGACATTTATGCAGTGAAACCTAACAACTGGCAGCATGTCGCCTATCAAGCGCTTGCGGCGGACGACTGGTTCATCAATGGGGGTTTCCATACGATCGCATAATGTGCCTGAATGCCTGATAGTCTCAGTGCCGACGCTATCAGAAGATCCGAGCGCGATGCACTATGCATTGATCAGCAGCACCTCCGACTTTTGGGGCGAGGCGGCAGCTATCGTCGCGGGTGGGGCAACTTGGCTACCACGGCCCGTCATCGCGCGACTGGTAGTATCTCCGTTTCGGATAGAGTTTGACTTGTCCAGCTTGCATCCCGGCACCGCAAGCCTAGTCTATTCCCCGCGCCGCATGTCTTGTGGTGCCGAGGCGTGAGAACCTCGTCTGGAAGCAATCGATAGCCGGTTCACCATCGGTGGCCGGGTGGCCTACGCGCATGTCCAAGCCGTTCGCGGCCAAAGGCGTGGGCGCATGTTCTTTCAGACATGTTCTCATCACCCGGTTTGGCCGGCCCGCCTCGAACAAGAGAGGCGGGCGTATGCGCGGGTCGCGACGGACGATGGTTTTGGAGGGGCGGCGCTGCCGCCCGGGCTTGGCGTGACCGGCAGGCCTGCGGCACGCGGTAGGGCTGCCGAGAAGGTTCCGCCCGTGGCGGTGGACGCGTCGGCGGACATGGCGGAACTGTACCGCGCGGAAGGGCCACGGCTGTTGCGGTTTTTCCGGCGGTGGGTGGAGTCGCCGGACGAGGCCCAGGACCTGATGCAGGAGTCCTTTTCGCGGCTGTTGCGGCTCGGCGGGTTCGCGGCGCTGCTGCAGCCCGAGGCCTATCTGCGGCGCATCGGCGTCAACCTGCTGCGCGACCGCGCCAAATTCGCGATGCGGCGATCGGAGGCACTGCATGTGCCTGCCGATGACGCGGTTCTTGCCGGAACGGATCAAAACCGTCTGCTCGAGACGCGCGATTTGCTTGACCGGCTCGAAGGGGTCGTGCTGGAACTCCCGGCTGAAACGCGGGAGATCTTCGTGGCGCATCGCATTGATGGCCTTACCTATGCCGAAATCGCCGACCGCACGGGCCTGACTATCAAGCAGGTGGAAAAGCGGCTGGTGCGCGCGGTCTCGGAGATTACCCGGGTTCTGGACGTCTGATGCCGCCGTCCGCGATGGACCCTGCCGCGCGGGCCGCGCTTCGCGAGGCAGCGTCCGAATGGTTCGTGCGGATGCGCGGACCCGACGCCGAGCGGTCGCGCCCCGCCTTCGAGGCCTGGCTTGCCGCCAGCGCCGATCATCGCGCGATGTACAATCGTGTCTCTGTTGGCTGGGAGCAATCGCGCCTGATCACCCACACCCCCACGGGGCAGGCGTGGCAGGGACTGCCCGAGCAGGCTCGAACCCGCCGGGGGGTATGGGGTTATGCCGTCGCCGCTGGTTTCGCTGCGCTGCTGGTCCTCGGTTTCCTGCTTGCGCCCCGCACTCCCGTATCCGGTCCGCAGATCGCAGCACAGCAGCTCAGCTCCCCGGTCGGGATCCGCAAGGTCCGCTTGGGCGATGGCTCGGTCGTAACGCTTGATGCCGGCACTCGGCTCGAGCTCCTTTTTTCCGCAGGCGAACGGCGCGTCCGGCTCCGGACGGGCAGGGCGCGGTTCGAAGTGCCGCGCGACGCGGCCCGGCCCTTCATCGTTGCTGCCAGCGGCCGCGAGGTCATCGCGACCGGCACTGTCTTCGACGTGAGCTGCGCCGACGGAGCGATATCGGTCGCGCTCCTGCGCGGCAGCGTCGACATCCGCGACCTTCGGCCGGACGCGCCGCGTCAGCTGCTCGCGCGTCTGACGCCGGGACAGGCGATCCAGCTCGCACCGGGGAGCACGGAGGCAAAGCGTCAGGCGATGACCGCGGCGGCGGCCGACTGGCCGAGCGGGATGGACGAATTTGACGACACGCCGCTCAGCGAGGTCGTGGCTGTCGCCAACCGCTATTCGGACCGGCACCTGGTCCTTGGCGATCCGGCGATCGGATCCTTGCGGGTGACGGGTGCCTATAAGATGGGAAATCCGGAGGCGCTCGCCGCGACGCTTGCCGCGGCCTTCGATCTCGTCGTCACGAAGGGCCAGGATAACGGCATCATCCTCTCCAGGCGTCGCTGACCTTGTCGCTCGAGGAGCATCTCGCCCGGCCGGACATCTCGATCGAACAGCATATCGCATCGCGCGCAGCTGCCCTCGCTGCGTCGCTCGAGAACAAGCTGCCGATCTATCTCGATACGCGCTTCTGGATCATGGTCCGCGAGGTCGAGGACGGCACCAGCAACCGCGACGACGAGATCGAGATCGTCCGCCTGCTCCGGTCTCTGGTTGAAGGAGGCAGGGCCTATTGCCCGATCGCCGAGCCGACCTTTTCGGAGGTGATGCGCCAGGCGCAACCCGCGCGCCGCGCCGGCACTGCCCGGGCCATCGACGCACTCAGCCTCGGCGTGACGATCCTGCCCGATTGTGACCGCATGGCGGGGGAGATCCGCAATGCCCTGCGGGCGCGCGTGGCGAGATCGGCCGCACCTCCGCCTTTTCGGGGCCTGACGAGCCTCGCTTATGTACTCGGCGATCTCTATCCGGCCGGGACCGTGTTTCCGGCCGAGACGGAGCTGGCGCTCCAGAAGGCATTTTACGATCGTCTCTGGGACAAACCCCTCGCCGAGATCGTCCTCATGATGCCGGTTGAGCACTACACGCGGGATCAAGCGCTCGAGGAACGGGCACGCAGGCGCACCGACGAGAATGCGGCGCATCGGCATCTGATGAAGTCCTGGGAGGACGTGCTCGGGGACGAGTTCCAGGGCGCCGGGCGCGGCGTCGCGGAGATGGTTCCGGGTTTGATGGAGTTGATCCTGCCCTCCGCGCCGGTCGATGCCGAGACCGCCCAGAAGCTCATCGGCGCGGCTATTCGACAATTGCTTGCGGACCCTGCCAATGCGCGCGCGATGCCGACAATGCATGTGCAGGCAGCCATCCATGCGCTCTTCCGCTGGGAATATCGCGACCGGCCGATCACCGCCAATGACCTGGTCGATTTTCGCCACGCGGCCGCGGCATTGAGCCACTGCGCGCTGTTCCTGACCGAGAAGGGCCTGCGCAACACGCTGCTTCACCAGCGCATCAGGCTCGCCGATCTGCATGGCACGACGGTGCTGGCCAGCCGCGGCGAGATCGTGCGCCATTTACGGCAGCTGGCGGCCTGACCGCCGCGCCGGGGAGGGGGAGCGATGACACTGGGGCAAATCCTCCGGGACAATGCGCAGGATATCGCGCTCGTCATCGGAAACGGCATCCACCTCCACAGGGCCGCCGGCGTCAGTTCCTGGGACCGCCTGCTGATCGATCTGGCCCGCCAGAACGGCCTCGCGGTCGACCAGCGGCCCGTGGGGGCGACCGCGACCGAATTCTACGACGTCATCGACCTGCGGGCCGGCGGGGGAAGCGGCGACCTCGCGCTCGCCTTTTGCCGCGAGATGCAGGGCTGGCAGGCGCAGGACCATCACCGCCGCATCATGGGCTGGGCGGTGCGCCACGCCGTGCCCGTGATGACCACCAATTTCGACGAGGTGCTGAGCAAGGCCGTTGCGGCGAAATGGATGCGCCCCAAGGTCCCCGGCTTCACCTATTGGTATCCCTGGGACAATCGCTTCGCCCATATGCTCCATGACGATCCCTGTGACGGGTTCGGCGTCTGGCACATCAACGGCATCGCCCGGTACAAGCGGAGCGTCCGGCTCGGGCTCACCCATTATATCGGCCTGGCCCAGCGTGCCCGTGCATGGCTTCATCGCGGCGGCAACCGGTTGTTCGAGGCCAGGGACAAGCGCAACTGGCCGGGGCGGCGCACCTGGCTCCACCTGATATTCAACAAGCCCTTGCTCTTCTTCGGGCTGGGTTTGCGCGAGGACGAGGTTTTCCTGCGCTGGCTGCTTATCGAGCGCGAGCGCTATTTCCGCAAATTCCCCGACCGGCGCCAGCCCGCCTGGTTCGTCTACACCCATGATCCCAAGGACGAGACCGAGGCCGGCCGGATCTTCTTCCTGCAGGGCATCGGCATCACTTGCGTCCGCACCGACGATTTTTCCGAGATCTACGACATTGCTGCCTGGGATGCTTGAGGCACGGCGACGAACGCAGGCCTAGCGGATATGGAACCGGTGTTGCGCCTCCAGATTTTCGAAGATGCCCAGCGCCTGCAGCGCCAGTCCCTCTTCGCGGTGCGCCTCGGTCCAGTTCGAGCCGTCGAGCAGGGACGTGTAGTTGGCGGTGTCCTTCGACTCGCGGTTGGGCAGCGCGATCCCCAGCACCAGCGTCTCGTCGAACAGCGTTCGCGCCACCACGATATGCTGCTGAAGATATTCGGTCAGGAATGCATCGCCCTGTTCCTGCGTGAATTCGGCGGGACGGTCGGGATAGATCAGCCAGACATACCGCAGACCCGGCGTAGTGGGTGAGGCGACGGTCGATGCCCAGAAGGTCGACTGGTCGGCCTCGGTCAGGATGTCGTGGAGTTCATGCGCGATGATCCGACGTGCGAACCGGCTCTCGGCGGCGAGATAGCGCATTGCCCGCTCGTGCCGGTCGAATCCGGGTCGTTCGCCCAGCATCCGCCCGGCTTCATATTCGCGATGCTGCCGCGCGATATAGGCGTCGATCACCCGGCTGGGCTGGTTCGCCGCCTCGCGTCGACGCGCAGTCTCGCTGGTTCGATACTGCTCCCAATGCCCGGGCATCACTGCCGCAAACGGCGACACCGACGGCCGGCCGAGCGGATCATGGTCCCAGCCGACCAGCGCGGCCGCCAGCAGATCCGGTTCCGCAAAACGGTACCGCGTCGCCGCACGCAGGCGCTCGGCCCGACCCCGAAGATAGGCGATGAAGTCGGGCGCCGTGTCGAGCGTTCGCAGCAGGAGGTCGATCGTCGGGCCGTCAAAGACATGGACGACAGTCTCGCCGATTGTGAGCGGCCCGATTTCGAACGGCCTGACGGTAGCCGGCGCAACATAGGTCAAGCCCGGCCATTGTTCGGGTACGATATTGGGGTCGCGGTGCGGGCGCGCGATCGCCACCAGGTGGAAGCGCTTTTGCGCGATCGGGCCGAGCTGGTGGGCGATAGGCTTGGTCGCGCGCCCATCGGTGAACACGGTTTCGGGGTTGCGCTGCACGCGTTGCATCGCCGTCTTGAGTTGCCGCATCCCCTCCTCGACCGTTTTGGCATACCAGCGGCTCCAGGCGATATCGGGATCTTTCCCGAAATCGAAGCTCGAGGCCTTGTCCGAAAGAATGATGATGTCGTCGCCGAAGGGGACGATAAGGTCGGTCAGCTCTTTGCCCGCTTTGTAGAAGGTATTGGGGATCGCCCACAGCTTCAGGAAGGTGCGGTCGGCGAGGGACAGGAGAAAGGCCTCGGACGCGCTCTTGGTCACTCTGATTGCCCCCTCGCGGTACCGCTGCCGGATATAGGAACCATCCTCACGCCATGAAATCGGACTGATAGCGTCGCAGAAGAATTTTCCTCCGCTTCGGGGGGAAGCGCGATCGTTGTCGTCATGCACCCCATCGAGACCGCCGTGAAGGCGGCTGCCTGGGGGAGAGACGATGCAAATCCGGACGTTCAAGATCTTGTTCCTGACCGGCGCCGCACTGACGCTGTGTGGGACGCTGCCGGCGGCGGCCGGCTATCAGGCGCGGAGCTATGATCTGCCCGCCCAGCCGCTCGGCGACGCGCTGCGGACGGTGGCGCGCCGTTCGGGCCAATCAATCGTCGCGCCCACCGGGCTGGTCGCGGGCAAGCGTGCGCCCGCGCTCAAGGGCGACTTTTCCCCCGAGGCCGCTGTTTCCCTGCTCCTCGCGGGCAGCGGCCTCAGTCCCCGCCGGGTCGGAGACGCGCTGGTGATCCAGCGCGCGGATGCCGAAAGCGCGCAAGACGCCCAAGGCGCAGGGGAGGGTGCCGGTGACGCGGCGATCGTCGTCACCGGCACCCGTATTCGCGGGCGGGCGCCCGCGGGGGCGTCGGTGATCACGCTCGACCGCACGGCGATCGAGCAGAGCGGCTACGCCACCGCGCAGCAGATATTGCAGTCGCTCCCGCAGAATTTCGGCGGCGGGCCCAACGAGACGACCGCGGCGACCGCGCGCGGCAACGCCGATTCGAACACCAGCTATGGGGCGGGCATCAATCTGCGCGGGCTCGGCGCTTCCTCGACTCTGGTGCTGCTCGACGGCGAGCGGCCGCCCATGGCCGGCGTCTCCGGCATCTTTACCGACCTGTCGATGATCCCGGTGAGCGCCATCGAGCGCGTCGAGGCCCTGCCCGACGGCGCCTCGGCGCTCTATGGATCCGATGCGGTGGCGGGCGTGGTCAACATCGTGCCGCGCAGCCGCTTTCGCGGGGTCGAGATGGCGCTGCGCTACGGCCTTGGCGACGGCGTGCGCGAATTCCAGGGCAGCGCGATCGCCGGCACGCGCTGGTCGAGCGGCCAGGCGATGCTCTCCTACGAAGTTTATTTCCGCAGCCGGCTCGCCGTGGCGGACCGTCCCTATGTCAGCGAGGATCTCCGGCGCTACGGGCTGGGCGACTATCGCGGCGCCGCCGGCGTGCCCGGCACGATCATTGCCGGCGGACGGCGCTTCGGCATCCCTGCCAGCCAGGACGGCACTGCCTTGCGGGCAAGCGACTTGCTTCCCGGGCAGGTCAATCTGCGCGACCGCTATGCCGGCTCGGACATTCTGCCGCAGCAGGCGCGGCACGCGGTCTTCGCCAGCGTCCGCCAGTCGCTGGGCGATCTCGAGCTCCATGCCCAGGCGCTGTTCGGGGATCGCCGCTACGATGTGCGGCGCCCGACCGCGCGCAATGCGCTGACCCTGACCGTTCCGGTCACCAATCCCTTCTATGTCGATCCGATCGGCACGCGCCAGCCGGTGCAGGTCGCGTATAATTTCGGTCAGGATCTCGGCGCCGAGCGCGGCCGCGGGTTCAGCCAGGCGCTCGGCGCCACGCTCGGCGCGGATCTTGCTGTCGGGCGCTGGAATCTCGCCTTCGGCACCACCTATGGCCAGCAGAGCGAGGGGCTGACGGTCGATAATCTCGTCAACACGGCGCGGGCCGCGCTTGCGCTCGCGGACACCAGTCGCGCGACCGCGCTCAACCTGTTCGGCGACGGCAGCGCGAACCATCCCGCGACGCTCGACAGGATCCGCGGCACGCTCACCAGCGGCGGCCGCTATCGGCTCTGGGCGTTCCAGCTGCGCGGCGACGGGCCCCTGTTCGCGATGCCGGCGGGGGATGTCCGGCTCGCGCTGGGCGCCGAGCACCGCCGCGAGCGCTATGTGAGCGATCCCGCGGGGTTGGACATCACGACGGCCGCGCCGATCGTGTCGACGGCCAGCGCATTCCGGGGCGTGCGCAACGTCACGGCGGCCTATGCCGAACTGGCACTCCCCTTGTCGGATTTCGACCGCAAAGGGTTCGGGATCGGCCGGCTGGATCTGTCCGCAGCCCTGCGCGGCGAGCGCTACGAGGGCATCGGTGAGACCGTCAATCCCAAGGTAGGGCTTTCCTGGGCGCCGGTGCGCGCGCTGCGGCTGCGCGGCAGCTTCGGCACCGCCTTTCGCGCGCCGGGTTTCGGCGATTTGCGGCAGGATGCCAGCACGACCGTCTATTTCGCCTATCCGGTACCCGATCCTTCGGCACCCGGCGGCGTGACCAATGCGCTGATCGTCCGCGGCAACGATCCCGATCTCGGTCCCGAGCGCGCCGCCACCTGGACCGCCGGCATCGACCTGCGGCCGGAGGCACGGTCCGGCCTGCACGGCCAGCTCGGCTATTTCGGGATCCATTATCGCGACCGGATCGTGAACCCGTCCTCGGCGCTGCTCACTTTCTTCACCAACCGCGCGGTCTATGCGCCGATCATCCACGTCAGCCCCGATCCCGCGGCGGTCGCCGCTTACTATGCCAGTCCGTTTTTCCAGCCGCTGACGGCGATCCCTGCGAGCGCGATCAGTGCGATCGTCGATGCGCGCACCCAGAATCTCGCGTCGCAGCGTATGTCCGGGCTCGACTTCGACCTCGGCTACCGGTTCGCGCTGGAGGGCGGCGGCGCCGAAATCGGGATGAGCGGCAGCTATTTGCTGGATTTCCGGCAGCGGCTCACGGCGACGGCGCCGTCGATCGCGCTGGTCGACACCATCGGCAATCCGCCCGATCTGCGGCTGCGCGGCCGCGCCACGCTGAGCCTTGGCGGGTTCGGCGCGGCGCTGTTCGCCAATTATGTCGATGGCTATGTCAATGCGACCAGCGGCGCCGCGAAGCCGGTCGGGAGCTGGCTCACCTTCGACGTGCAACTGCGCTACCGCATCGGCGAGGGGGGCGGTCGGCCCGGGCTGTCCTTCGCGCTCAGCGCCACCAATCTGTTCGATCGCGCGCCGCCGCGAACCGCCTATCTGCTCGGCACCACGACAATCGGCTATGACGTCGAGAATGCCAGTCCGCTCGGGCGCGTCGTGGCGCTCCAGGTCAGCACGCGGTGGTAAGGCGGCTGGCAGGCGCGGGGGCGGCGGGGCTGTTGTTCCTCGCCGCACCCGCGTCGGCGGAAGAGTGCCGGTCGCGCCTGCTTCCGCCGGCAGCGGCGGCGCCGGGACCGAAACGGACGATCACCGCCGGGGATCTGATCGAGCTGCGCGATTTCGGGATTGCGATCGACATGCCCGGCGGCGAGCCGCCTTTCTCCCTGTCGCCGGACGGCAGGCACCTCGCCATGCTGCTCCGGCGCGCGAGCGTCGCTGCCAACAACTATTGCCTGGGGCTGCTCGCGATCGATCTGGAGACGCGCGCGGTGCGGCTGCTCGATGTCGGTGGCGAGCCCACCCTGATCCTCGCCGACATCCACGGGCTCGCCGATCAGGGGACCGGGGCATTCGACGCGCTGCGCCCGCTCTGGTCGCCCGACGGGCAGTGGCTCGCCTATCAGCGCCGCATCGGCGGCGTGACCCAGTTGTGGCGGGTTGCCGCCGCGGGCGCCGCCGCCGAGCAGCTCACCCACGGCGCGAGCGATATACGCCGCTTCGCGTGGACGGCCGACGGGCAGGGTCTGGTCTTTGCGGTGCGCGGAGGCATCGCCGAGGCTCGGGCCGCCTTTGCTGCGGAGGGCGACGCGGGATATCTTTACGACACCCGCTTCTGGCCGCTCTCGGGTGACCGGCCCGAACCTCCCGCCAATATTCCGCTCGCATATTTCACCTACGGTCCCGGGAATGGCGCGGTGCGCGCGGCAAGCGCCGCCGAGCGGGCGCTGCTCCTGCCCGCAGCCGATCCGCGCTTTCCCGCCGGCACATTGCTCCGCGCAGAGAGCGGCACGGGCGATCTCGCCTGGGTGGCGCGCCGGGCCGGATCCTATCTCGGCCCGCAGGCGCTCGGCGCGCGCGTGTCGGGGAGGTTGTTCGCTTGCGCGGCGGAGGCGTGTGACGATCGCATCATCGGATTGTGGTGGTGGCGAAAGGGCGAAATCCTGTTCCTGCGCGACTGGGGCACGAGGCGCCGCGGCGAAGTCGCGTTGTTCCGCTGGAGGCCGGGAAGCGCTCCGGTGTCGCTGTTCCGGACGACCGATCCGTTGAACGGGTGCCTGCGCCAGGGCGGTGCCTTGCTCTGCGGGCGCGAGGCGGCGGGACAACCGCGCCGGCTGGTCCGCATCCTGCCGACGGGCGAGACGGCGCTGGTCTTCGATCCCAATCCGGAATTCCGCCGGGTCGCGCTCGGTCCGGCGACGCGCCTTGCCGCCACCGCCTTGGATGGCGCGCCGGCTTTCGGCGATCTGGTGCTGCCGCCCGACCATCGGCCGGGGCAGCGTCATCCCTTGGTCGTGGTGCAGTACAATAGCCGCGGGTTCCTGCGCGGCGGCACCGGCGACGAATATCCCGTCCACTTGCTCGCCGCCAACGGCTATGCGGTCCTGAGCTTCCAGCGGCCGACGCCCGCCGCCTATGGGACGCCGTCCCCGAACCATCTCGCCTATCAGAAGGCGAATATAGCGGGCTGGGCCGATCGCCGGCGCGTATTCTCGGCGCTGGACCGGCTCGTCGACGAGGCGGTCGCAACCGGCGCCGTCGATGCAGACCGCATTGCCATCACCGGCCTGAGCGACGGAACGGCCACGGTGCAATGGGCGCTGCTGCACAGCCGCCGCTACCGGGTGGCGGTCATGAGCACCTGCTGCGAGGATCCATCGACCACCGGCTTCGCCGCCGGGCCCGGTTTCGCCGCGGAAACGCGGGGCTGGGGCTATCCCGCGCCAGGCGAGGCGGATACGGTCTTCTGGCGCGAATATTCGCTCGCCCGCAATGCAGGCCGGGTCGAGGCGCCGATTCTCGTCCAGGCCGCCGATCGCGAATATCGCCTCGCGCTGGAGACGGTCGCCAGCCTCCGCACTGCCGGCAAGCCGATCGCGCTCTATGTCTTTCCCGACGAATATCACATCAAATGGCAGCCGCGGCACCGCCGCGCCGTCTATGAACGCGTGCTCGACTGGCTCGATTTCTGGCTGCTGGACCGGCAGGATCCGAACCCTGCCAAGGCGGCGCAATATGCGCGCTGGCAGGTGTTGCGCGCCGGGGGCTCAGCCGAGGCGTCCCGACCAGCTCCGTAGCCACGCCTCCACCGAGACCAGCCGGAGCAGGCGGTTGGCGAGCAGATTGGAGATGCGCGCCTCATTGCCGAGCAGGGCTTCGATCGCGGGAAGGTCGAGCAGGCGCTGTTCGGCGAGGCAGCCGCCCAGCAACAGGTCGCGCACAAGGTCGCGATTGTGCACGAAAAGCCCGTGGGTGAAGCCGTCGAACCCGCCCTTGGTGCCGCGCGCGAGAATGGCGGCAGGGAGAAGATCCCGAAAGGCCGCGCGCGCGACGGCACGGTTCTGGCCGTCCCTGCACCAGAGCCAGCTCGGAACGGCGAGGCAGGTCTCGACCACGGGCTGCGCAAGCAGCGGAGCAAGGACGGGGGCGGTTTCGGCACGCGCGACCCATTCGAAATGGCCCTGCATCAGCACCAGTAGCCGCGCATAGGTCTGCACCCCCGGCAGCGTGCCCGGCGGCGCGGGGAGCCAGGGATGGGCGGGCATCGGCTCGAGCGTACGGACGTCGGGCGCAAGCAGCGAGACGTCATGCGGCCAGGGGCGCGGACGTCGGCGCAACCAGCGGCGCACCACGTGGCGCAGCGCGTCGGCGCGCGAAGCGCCGGTCATCCAGGCAAGTTCGTTCAGCGTCGCGAGAAAGCCGCCGACGCCTTCGCACTGCAGCCGGTCGAGCGCCGGCGCGACTGTCTGGAAATACCAGAGTACATTGTCCCCGCCGCCGCCCGACACAAAGGCATCGCAGCCCATTTCGGCCGCGGCGGCGAGGCTGGCGCGGTCCACCGCCTGCGCGAAGGCCCGGGCGCTGGGGCGTGGCAGTGCCGCGGCGTCGGAGCGTCGAAGGTCCACTGTTTGCCGGTCGAGCGTGACGCTCCGCCATGGAAAGCCGAAGTGTTGCGCGACTTCGCGGGCATAGCTGGTCTCGTCGAGATCGGCGTCGCCGCCGCGCACTGTCACGCACCGCGCCTCGCGCCGGGCGAGATGCAGTGCGGCGGTCACTATGGACGAATCCACTCCGCCCGAGAGCTCGCTCAACGGCCGGTGGTGATCGGTGGTGAGCCCGCGCACCGAAAGCGCGATCGCCTCCCGCACCCGGCGCCTGGCTTCGTCGAAAGCCGGCGGATCGCGCCATCCCGCCGCAAAGCGGTACGGCGACCATAGAGTGTCGACCTGCAGGTTCGCCTGCGTCACTGACAAGGCGGTGCCGGGCAGCAGCTCGGTGATGCCGGCGAGCGCGGTGCGGGCGGTGCGGCGGCCGACGAATTGCAGTTCCGACAGCACTTCCGTCCAGTCGATCGCCAGCCCGGTCGCCCCGGCGTCCTGAGCGCGGTGCGCATCCGAGGCGAGCACCACGCCCTGTTCCGCGGTCGCGATATAGCAGGGCAGGGCTCCCGATGGATCGCGTAGCGCGATCACACGGTCTTCCGCCGCGAGCAGCGCGACATAGCTTCCCCAGAAGCGATCGACGAGCAGGGCGCCGCCCGAGGCAATCCAGACCCTGGCTGTCGGCTCAGGCACCTGGCGCAGCATCGCACCGCTACAGTCGAACAGCCGTCCCCAGACGATCCCGAGCCCATGGGGCAGGATCAGGGCGGGCCCCGCCGCGGCGCCATGGAACGCGAGACCCGGCCGCGATCCGGTCGCGTCGAGCGCGAGGCGCGGCGCCAGGCCGGTCGCTGCCACGGGCGCCGCGTTCCGGGCGCGCGCGAGGACCGCCACGAAGCTGTCGCGTCTCATAGGACGAGGATCGGCGTGAATGCACGGACATGGTCGACGTCGTCGTTCAGGATCTCGGTCTCCGACTGGAGCCAGCAATGCGCCCGGAACGGATTTGCGATCACGCCGAAAACCGCGCGGGCATCGCTGCCGCGGCGATGGAGGAAATCCAGCATCGCGAACGAGGCGGGGAGGCAGTCGCCTTCGAGCGCGCGCGGGCCGCGCGCGAACTGGAAACCGAGCGCGAAGGGCCGCGGCGGCAGGGGGGTGCCCGGCCGCGCGGTGCGCGCGTGCGCGATCAGACCGTGCAAGCCATCGGCGCGAAGCCGGCGGCGCGTCCGGTAGAGGCTCGCATGCGCGCCGGTCCATGCCCGGAGGGCGGCAAGCCGCGTCGCGGGTGCGGACGCCTTGGGGAGCGACCGGGTCGGTATTGCCAGATTGACCGGCTGAAGCGGTACGGCTGCGACAGTGGCGCGAAGCAGGCCGGCCTCCACGAGCAGCGGAATCGCGGGCGGCGCGTGATCGGCACGGCCGCCGCTTTCGAGCCATGCGCGGAAGGAAGCCGACATCGTGCCGGGCAAGGCGAAGTAGCGATCGTGCCGGACATCGAGAAAGAGCACCCTGTCCGATGCGACGCAGAAACTGACATGCGGGGCGAGTTCCCAGCCCATGACGCGCGCGAGGCGCCGACGGCACAGGGCCGCCGGCGCCGATTGCGTCAATCCTCGTCGGAAAGACCGGCCGCCAGAAGGCCCACGCCGACGATGTCGGTCTCGGGGATCGGGAAGCCCTGGGTTTCGGCGGTTGCCGCGCCGAGGTCGATCAGTTGGTCCTGGATGGTCATGATCGTCTCCTTGTCCGTCGCGTTGGAATCGCGACAGCCCAAGAATCCGCCTCCCGAACGCGTATCCGAAGTTTATACGTTGAAAATATGCAGAATGTTTGGAGTGCTGCGGTGCAGCATCAATCGAGGGCGCGGTAGCGCGCGCGCAGGATCTCGGGGACTGCGGCGATCCGCCGGCGATGATAGCTGCCGAGCAACGTGCGCAACCGGCGCAGGTCGGCATCGAGCAGGTCGGCCAGCTCCTCGCCCAGATCGGCGAGCACCAGCGCCTCGGCCCGGCGTGCCGCATGCAGCCGGTCATTGGCGGCGGCGACGGCGCGGTGCAGCTCACGGTTGGGTGCCGCCGCGGCGATGGCGGCGAACAGCGCTTCGGTGATTTCGGCGAGATGCGCGTGGAGCGGCGGCTCCGGCAGAAACGCCGCGTGGGTGCGGCGGCTGGTCCGAAGCGCGAGCAGCACGAGCTGATAGCTCCAGTCATAGAGGTCGCGCAGGTCGGGTTCGCTCAGGATCGGAACCTGAAATCCGTCGCTGGTCGTGACGAGCATGTCCTCGCCGGCGAGGCGGTGGAGCGCGTCGCGCACCGGGGTGATGCTGGCCGCGAGCTGGGCTGCATGGCCGGCGGGATCGATCCGGGTTCCCGGCAGGATCGCGCCCCGGCGCAGCAACTGCTTCAGCCCGCCATAGACGCGATCAAAGACCGGAGCCGCGTTCATCACCAGCCTCAACTGCCTTCGTCCCGCGCGACGCGCGCACGATAGTCGGCGGCCATCGCGGCCTGATCGGGACGAAGCGCGTCGATCGCGCCAAGGCGCTCGGGGAGCCGGTCCTGCAAGAGGATCGAGGGACATTGCCCCTCATAATTGCCGAGATTGGGGCGATGCTGGCGATAGCCGACCAGACCGGCGAGCTCGGGCGGGAAGCTGCGTGCGACCGCGGGTGGATAGGCGAGCCATTGATTCTCGTACGGCTTGAGCCAGCCCAGACAATAGCTGACGATCATGCCGCGGCGCACCGCGTTGCTCCGATTGGCGCCGGCGCCGTGCAGCGTCGAGCCGAGGAACAACAGCGCATCGCCGGGATCGAGCTCGGCGGCAAAGCATGCCGACGGCGTGGCCTCCTCGAGCGCACGGGCGCCATGGCTGTCCGGATAGAGCAGCGTTGCGCCGTTGTCCTCGGTATAGGGCGTGAAGGGCCACATCACATTGACGAGATATTCGACCTCGCCCTTGGCACTCGCCCACATATCCTGATCGCGGTGCGGGAACTGCCGCGGCGCCCCCGGGTGGATCGCGATCGCTTGCGTGAGGTTGAGCTGGATCGTGTCGCACCAGGGCGCCAGGATCCGCTCGACGATACCGAGCACCAGTGCGTGCTGCACGAAGGCCGCGGCATGCGGCGACCGCGTCAGCAGGCTGCCGATCCGCTTCGTCCGCTCGCCGTAAAAATCGCCCCGGCAGAAGAGCGCCTTGTCGAGAGCGCCGCGGAGGTCGGCGTCGAGCGGGGCGACTGTCCCGGCCGGCTGCAGCCGCGGGACGATGCAATAGCCATGCGCGCGAAGCGCGGTGGCATAGTGGTCGACGGAATCGTCGCACGAAATTGCCGTGGCCATGGATCTGCTCCTCATGCGGCGTTACGACGCGCGGCATCGGCCAGTGTCGTCATGGGAAGGAGTCCCGAAGCGCGCAGCAACGCCGGCGTCTCGGAGTCGATGAACATCTGCAGCGCGCCGAGGCCGGCGCGATCCGGTTCGCCGAGCAGGGCGCACCGCCAGCCAAAGCCGAGGATTTGCTCGAGCCAGCCGCGCTCGGCGACGCCGGTATAGGAGTCGATGCCCGTAAGCAGCGCGTAATCGGCGAGTGCCGCCACCAACGTATCGCGCACGCGCCGGCGCTCGGCGGCGCTGAGGTCCCGGTCCAGACAGAAGCGGGTGATCTCGCGGATTCGCGGTCCCCGCGGTATAGGCCCGGCGCACAGCTCTGGGAACATACTGTCGAGGATGTGCGGGCGCTCGGTCTCGAGCAGACGGGCCGAAGCGAGATGCGCGCCGGCCGTGTCCGTGAGGATCAGATAGGTGGCGTGGGGGTCGTCGAACTGGTCGATCTCATACTGCCCGGCGAGGACCGGGACGTCCCATTGGAGCAGGTCGATAAAGACGCGCTTGCGCGCCGCGAACATGGCCCGAAACGCCTGGGCCTCGCCGGCGGAATCGCCAGGGCCGATCAACAGATGCATGGTCCGTCTTCCCTTGTTGCCAAGGCGAAAAGCAGACCAGATCGAACCGGTACGCCATATACCGCAAAAGGGGGATCAGCTGTCGAGCACCTCGCCGAACGAGATGACGCCGTCATAGAGCGCGCGCACCGCGAGCTGCGAGCGCTTCTGGATGCCATAACGCTCGCGCGCTTGCTTGAGATGCTGGCGAACCGTCTCCTTGCTCAATCCGAGGATCCTGCCGATTTCCCAGTCCGTCTTGCCCCGCGCCGCCCAGATCACGCAGTCGCGCTGGCGCGCGGTCAGCCGCAGCGGCCCGCCGCTCGGACCATCGGGAAGCATGAGGCGCCGCGCCGTCTCGAACGCGCAGACGCCGATAAGCTGGGCGACCGGCAGCCAGTCGTCCGGCACATCCTCCGCTTCCGACACTGCGAAGGAGCAGGAGCCGCGCGATTCCCCGGGAACATGTGCCGGGACGGTGAAGCCGTTGGCGATCCCCTCCCGGCGCGCGCGCTCGAGAATCTCGAAATCCGTGCCCCCGAGCCGGATCATCGCAGGGACATGGGCCCACCGAAATCCCTTGGTGGTGCGGTGGCAGGCGCGGTGCACCGGGTCGAGGCGGCCGAACCGGTTCTCGTCGAACCAGCTCGAAAAGGAGAGCGGATAATTGTGCAGACGCAAGGAAGGGCCCGGACCCTCCGCCGTGTCGACATGGTGCATCAGCGCGAAATAGCGGAAGCCCATGGCGCTGCACGCTTCGCCGAGGACATCTTCCAGATCAGCAACCGCTTTGAGATCTTTGGTCCGGTGCTCGAACTCCTGCGCCAACAATAGTCTGTGCATCTCAGCCTGCCGCGACCGCAGGGGCGTCTTCCAGTCCGCTTTGCCCGCGCGTCGTCCCATTTGTGCGCCCGGCGGGGACCTCTCATGATCCCGCCGGCACGCGTTACGCAAGACGAGGATAGACTAATAGTTTGGCATAAGTATTTCCAACGCCTGTGCGCTGCAACATTACCAAATCGGTATCCCCTTTTCGGGGGAAGGCGGCAGACTCGTTTTTATGTTCTCTGGACGCTTCGCTTTCAGGGAACGTGCCCATGATTTGTCCCGCTCGATCTTTCTCTTCATTTGACGGGAACGGTTTGTCCCGGGGTCACCATGGCGTGTACCCCGCGAACGCCTGACGGCGCTGATCCCGCGGTGTATGCGTGGATGGCCCGGCTCGATCGTACTGGCTGGGCATGGGAATGGCTGCGCCGCGATCCGGAATATGAGGGGATCGCAACCGGACCGGTCGCGCGCGAGGCGCGCGCGATCGTGTTGCCGCAGACGCCGGGCGATCCCGCACGAGGGTTGCTCTTTCGCCGAGAATCCGGCCCTTCCGGCCAGCGAAGCGCGCATCTTCTTTGGATGTAGCGCCGACCCGCACGTTCTCCCTTGCGAGGCCGTGCCTGGCGCGACCGACGATCGCGATCTGATGCGCATGGGGTGTTTTTCCGCCGTGCTGCTCGGGGAGGATCCGGGCGAGCAACTGCTCTTGTCCGATGGTCTGCACAATTTGCGGCTGGAAATCCGGCAGGGTACGCTCCTCGCCGGGCCGGTGCGGCTCCGCATCCGATTCGAAGGCCTGACCGCTCTGGACGCGCCGCTGCTGACCTTACGGCGCCTCGTCGCCTTTCACAGACTCGGCCGCATGCCGCGGCAACTCTTCCCCCGCGACCCGCGGGTCGACCGGGCCATCCTGACGCTTCGCGCATGGGACGCACATTGCGCTGGTGCCGGCCAGCGCGAGATCGCCGCGCTGCTTCTGGGCAGCCCGCGTGCCGATAGCGACTGGCAGGGGCCATCCGACTATTTGCGCTCAAGGGTGAAGCGGCTGCTGCGCGCGGCGCGCGCGACAGTGCGCGGGAATTGGCGCCGGCTGCTGCGCGATCCCCGCAGTTAGGTCCCGGTTCGGCGGACGCGGACGCCCGGGGCTGGAGTCCGTGGGCGGCGCCGGCTCCTGTGGACCGGCGAGATGCCGGGGAGAGTGTCTCTTCGCCGCTGGTCCAGGAGACCAGCCATGGCCAGTGCTTCCCGCGAGGATCTTTACACGCAGATCACCAGCCGCATCGTTGCCGAGCTGGAGGCCGGCACCGTGCCCTGGGTCCAGCCCTGGGCCTCGGCGGCCGCGCCCCCCGGTTTGCCCCGCAATGCCGCGACGGGGCGGCCTTATTCGGGCATCAACATCCTTCTCCTTTGGGCGGCGGCGATGGACCACGGCTTCCCCGCGCAGCGCTGGCTGACCTTCCGCCAGGCCATGCAGCTCGGCGGCAATGTCCGCAAAGGCGCGCACGGGACGATGGTCGTGTTCGCCGACAGGTTCGTGCCCGAGCGCGAAAGGGAGCGGGCACGTGCCAGCGGCGGCGAGCCGGTTCCGGTGCCGTTTCTCAAGCGGTTCACGCTCTTCAATGTCGCCCAATGCGAAGGGCTGCCTCCAGATGCCGGTGCCCTCTCGGAGGGCGGAGCGCCACCCGCTCCGCGTCTCGATCTCATACTTCCACGGATCGGGGCGCTGATTGCGGCGAGTGGCGCCCGCCTGCGGATCGGCGGCGACTGCGCCTTTTATGCGCCGATCGACGATCTCGTCATGGTGCCCCCGCCCGAGGCGTTTTTCGATTCCGTGAACTGGCACCGCACTGCGCTGCACGAGCTCGCTCATTGGACCGGTCACAAGTCCCGGCTCGATCGCGACCAGCGTGGCCCGTTCGGATCGGCGGGTTATGCGCGCGAGGAGCTCGTCGCCGAAATGGCCGGCGCATTCCTTTGTGCCGCACTCGGCATCGAGCCGACCGTGCGGCATGCCGACTATCTTGCTTCCTGGCTCGCGGTCCTCCGCCAGGATAGCCGGGCGATTGTCCGCGCCGCGAGCGCGGCATCCCGGGCGGCGGCGTTCCTGCTGGCCTTTGATGTTCAGGGTGCGGGCGCCGGCGCAGAGGAAGAGGAAGCAGGAGGTCCATGACGGGTTGAGACTGGCGAGAGAGCTTGCCGGGCCCGTCATGGAGAAGTCCCATGACCAGGATTCAGTTGCGCCAGGCCGAAGGCATTCCCTTCAACCGGCTTGTCCTCAGCCAGGCCAATGTCCGGCGCGTCAAGGCCGGCTGTTCGATCGAGATGCTTGCGGAGGACATTGCGCGCCGCGGCCTGCTCCACTCGCTGAGCGTTCGCCCGCTGCATGACGCCGATGGCGCGGAGACCGGCAACTATGAGGTGCCTGCGGGCGGGCGGCGCTACCGCGCGCTGGCGCTGCTGGTTTCGACCAAACGGATGTCCAGGACCACACGCGTGCCCTGCATCGTCAAACCCGCCGACGCGCCCGACAGCGCGGCCTCGGACTCGCTTGCAGAGAATAGCCAGCGCGAGCCGCTGCATCCGCTCGATCAGTTCCGCGCCTTCCGCGCGATGCGCGAGGCAGGCCAGCCCGAGGAGGATATCGCCGCACGCTTCTTCGTAACGCCGGCCGTCGTGCGGCAGCGGCTGCGCCTCGCCAGCGTCAGCCCGGTGCTGCTCGACCTCTATGCCGAGGATGGCTTGTCGCTCGAGCAGCTGATGGCCTTTACCGTCACCGGCGACCACGAACGGCAGGAACAGGTCTGGAATGCAGTCACGGCGGGCTGGTCGAGGGATCCGGCGACGATCCGGCGGATGCTGACCGAGGGCGCCGTACGCGCCGCGGATCGCCGTGCCCGGTTCGTGGGCATCGAAGCCTATGAGGCGGCGGGCGGCGCGGTGTTGCGCGACCTGTTCGACGACAGCCATGGTGGCTGGCTGCAGGATCCTGCATTGCTCGACCGGCTCGTCGGCGAACGGTTCGCCACCGAAGCGCAGGCAATCACCGCCGAGGGCTGGAAATGGATCGAGGCCGCGCCCGAATTTCCTTATGGTCATCATCTGGACATGCGTCTGCTGCAGGGCACGCACGCCCCGCTCGATGAGACGCAAGAGGCCGAATGGGAAGCGCTTCGCCAGGAGCAGGAGGCGCTCGAGGCCGAATGGTCCGACGCCCCCGAACTGCCCGGGGAGGTCGATTCCCGTCTCGGCGAGATCGAGTCGGCGCTGGAAGTCTTCGAGAACCGGCCGTTGATCTACGACCCTCAGGAAGTGGCCCGGGCCGGTGTGTTTGTCTCGATCAGCAGCGCCGGCAGCCTGGTCGTACAGCGCGGCTTCGTCCGGCCCGAGGACGAGCCGGCGCCGGAGGCCGAGGCAGGCGAGGGGGCCGATGCCGAAGCGGGAGAAGCGCCGCAAGCCTCCCAGGACGGCACGGATCCCGAGCCAGTCGAGGATGACGATCCGCTGCGTCCGCTGTCCGACCGGCTGCTCGGCGAGCTCTCCGCCGCGCGCACGGTCGCGCTGCGCGATGCGCTTGCCCGGTATCCGGTTACTGCCTTGCGGGCGGTCGTGCACAGCTTCTGCCTGGCCTGTTTCTACGTGCCCGCAGGCGACGCCTGTATCGAGGTGGTCCTGCGCCGTCCCGGTCTCGCTGCCCAGCCCCCGGGGCTCGCCGATACCGCCCCGGCCCAGGCGATCGATGCGCGGCATGCCGAATGGGCGTCGCGCCTTCCCGACGACGATCGCGACCTTTGGGCGAGGCTCTCGACGATGGAAGTTGCCGAGCTTCTCGAACTGTTCGCGCATTGCGCATCGCTGAGCCTCAATGCCCAGATCGAGCAGGTCAGCCGCTATGGCGACGGGCGAATCTCCGCGTCCATGCTCGAGCGGCGGCTCGATCAGGCGGCCCGCATCGCCGAGACGGTCGGGCTCGACATGGCCGCCGCGGGCTGGGTGCCGACGGTCGATTCCTATCTCGGCAAGGTGCCCAAGCCCCGCATCCTCGAGGCGGTGCGCGAAGCCAAAGGGGACGCGGCCGCCGACCGTATCGCTGGCCTGCGCAAAGCGGACATGGCTGACGAGGCCGAATCGTTGCTCGCCGGGACCGGATGGCTGCCAAAGGCTTTGCGCGGTGCCGGCTATGGCGTCGGCGGCGAGGCCGGTGATCCCGGTGCGGAACGAGCGGACGCGAGCGAGGGACAGCCCGAGTTGATCGCTGCCGAGTGAATCCCTGGGCCCGGCGCTTCGGTGCCGGGCCTTTTTCATGGCTGGGCATCCAAGCTTGCTGCAGCCGCGCCGGCCGCAAAGGGCTTGCTGGCGCAGTGCCCCCGGCGCCGCAATGGCCGGTTCGGCCATCCTTCGCTGCGCTACGGCCCTGCGGATGCGGTGCCGGGAGCGCCGCGCCGGTCCGCGCGCCAGCGGCCGCGAGTGGCGCGGCCTCAGCCAGGGACCAGACCAATGACCCAGATGTTCGACACCGATTCCGAAGCGGAGCCTGCCGCCTGCGCGACCGCCGTTCTGCTCGAGGAGCTTGCCCGGTTCGGCTATCGTCCCTTTTCCGACGAACCCGACCCCCGGCCTTTGCCGGCCCCGGAACGGGCGGCGGGGGCGGTCGCCGACATGGCCGACGCGCTGGTTTCGACGCTGCAGGAGACGCGGCTCGAAGACGATATCGAGGACCTGCTCTGGGCGCTGGCCAATCTCTTTCACCGGGCGGAAGCCCGGATCCAGCGCCTGCTCGATGACAATGCGGACGCGCAGCGTGCCGCGCAGCGCGCGCAGGACGGATCCGAAGTGCGCTCGGTCGAGCTCGAGCGGATCACTGCCGAAGGCATCAGCCTGGTCGAGCGGCGCAACGCAATGGAGTTCCTGCGCGACTGCGCCACGGCGCAGTTCGCGCTCCACACGGGCAGCGCCTGGTTGCCCCGCACGGGATCGCTCGTGCGCCGCCGGACCCTGACCGCCGCGATGGTCGACAGCCGCGAATTCCTCCTCGAGCAACGCCGGGCGGCGCGCGAAACGCTCGTGCCGCGCGGTACCCGCATCGCCTTCACCGGAGGTGTCGATTGCGGCGATCATCAGGCTATCTGGAAGGCGTTGGACCGCACGCGGGCACGCCATCCCGACATGGTATTGCTCCATGGCGGAACGCCGACGGGTGCCGAGCGGATCGCGGCGTGCTGGGCGGACCAGCGCGGGGTCGCGCAGGTCCTGTTTCGTCCCGACTGGAAGCGGCATGGCAAGGCGGCGCCGTTCAAGCGCAACGACCAGCTGCTCGAGTGCTTGCCGGTCGGGCTCATCGTCTTCCCGGGCTCCGGCATCTCTGCGAATCTCGCCGACAAGGCACGCATCATGGGCATCCCGCTCTGGCGGTTCGATCGCGGCTGACCCGATGCCGGGACGGCACCCGTCGAGCGCGGACCTGCCGCCCCATGCATCGCCGGCTTGGCGGATCGGGCGCCACCCTGACATCTCCCATCGGTCATCCACTCGCCATCCCGGCCCCGATCGATGGCCGAATGACCGGGACCGGCTGCGCCTCGCGCGGCTTGCCGCAACCGGCGCGGCCGCACTTTCTTCCCCTGCCGGGCCTGCGGCCCGGCATTCCTCGCGAGGCAAGAAAGCTTGCCGCGCCGGTCCTTCGCGTGCGCTGCGGCCCTTTCGGGTGCGGCGCCGCGCGCCCCGGTCCTGCTCCGAGCCATCGAGGCCGCGATGGGCGCGGTCTCGACCAAGACAGGAGTGACGGACATGGCGAATATCGGTTCCTTCAAGAAGGTCGGCGGCGAGTATCAGGGTGAGATCGTCACGCTTTCGGTGCAGGCCAGGGGCGTTCGGATCGTTCCCGAGACCAATCGCGCCAACGAGAATGCGCCCGACTATCGGGTCTATGTCGGCCGTGCCGAGATCGGTGCGGGCTGGAAGAAGACCTCGGCCGAACGGCGCGACTATCTGTCGCTCAAGCTCGACGATCCGAGCTTTCTCCAGCCGATCTTTGCCAAGCTCTTCGACGAGGACGATGGCGAGAACGCAACCCTGACCTGGCAGCGCCCGCGCGTTAGCGCGAACGACTGACCGGCCTCCCGCCCGGGCATTGCCCGGGCGGGATGGTTTTATCGGCGGGGGTCGAAATCGGAGCCCCCTCGAAAGCGACCCTGCGCAAACCTGCGCGCGGGTGCGATTTCGCCGCAGCCGGCAGCACTTTCGTTGCCGAATGCGGGAGTTTTTCATGGACGACGCCAATACCCGCGCCGCCGAGGCGAGGCTGGGCAGCCCCTATCTGGATACCAAGCAAGCGGCCCATCATCTCGGCCTTTCGGTACGAACGCTCGAGTTCATGCGGAGGAAGCGCAAGGGCCCCCCGTTTCGCCGCCATGGCGGCCGCGTGCGCTACCATATCGACGAGCTCGACAGCTGGTCGCGCGGTGCCGGGCGGAGCAGGCTCCATGATTGAGCGCTGCCGTCTTTTCGTCGCCACGGGCGGCGCGGGTGCGCTGCTGGCGATTCCGATCCTGGCGGATCCCCAACCGAGATTTGTCTGGAACGCTTCGGCGAGCACGCCGCCCGGGCTGTATTGGGTGCAGCCCGGCCGCCTTCCGGCGCGAGGCGACTGGGTAGTGCTGTACACGCCCGAGGGGGTGCGCGCGCTTGCTGCGCGCCGTCATTATCTTCCGGCAAACGTCCCTCTGGTGAAGCGCGTCCGTGCGGTCGCCGGCGACCGGCTTTGTGCGCGGGAGGGGATCGTGTCGGTGGGTGGCGTGCCCGTCGCGCGCCAGCGAAGCCGCGATCCAGGTGGGCGGATATTGCCGCACTGGCAGGGTTGCCGCACGCTGCGGAGCGACGAATATCTCGTCCTTGGCGATGCGCCGGACTCGTTCGATGGCCGCTACTTCGGACCGGTCCGCGCGGCGAACCTTCTCGGCAGGGCGGTGCCGCTGTGGCGGCGCTGAGGCGTTCCGCGCTGCTGGCTGCGATTGTCCTCGCCGCGCCTGCAGCGGCCCAGGCGAGAGCCAGCTGGGACGCCGAGATTGCCGCCGCTTCGCTGCGCTTCGGCATTCCCGAAGCCTGGATCCGAACGGTGATCCGGCTCGAGAGCGGAGGGCGTAACGAGCACGCCGGCAGGCCGATCCGCAGCCCGAAAGGCGCGATGGGGTTGATGCAATTGATGCCCGGCACCTGGCGGGACATGCGCGTCCGGCACGGGCTCGGCGGTGACCCGGATATGCCGCTCGACAATATCCTCGCCGGCACCGCCTATCTCCGCTTGCTGTACGACCAGGTCGGCTATCCCGGCATGTTCGCCGCCTATAATGCCGGCCCGACACGCTATCTCGCCTGGCGTCGGCGAGGAGTGCCGCTGCCGCCGGAGACCCGGGCCTATCTGGCCGCCGCGGTCGCGATGTTGAAGGAGCCGGAGATTGCGCCGGTTGCCCCGCCGCCGGGCATGCGCGATCCGTCCTGGCGGACCTTGTTCGTGCTGCTGGGCGGACAGGGGGCGGACGAAAGCGGCGCGCCATGAGGAGAGCGGGGAGGGCACTTGTCGAGAAGTCCCAGCATGACGGGCGGCGGCGCGGCTGTGCAAGGATCGCGGGCCCCTCCAAAATGCTGGCGCATTTTGGTTCCTCCCACGCCCGCTCCGCGGCGCCGCGACCTGCGGTCGCAGCGTCCCTGACAGCCGCGCCGCCGTCCGTCTCCGAAACGCCGTCTTCGATTCTGAAGACGCAGTCACGGAGGCGGTCATGCTTGCTCTTTCAACGATCCGGCACAGCGAAGCCGATGCCTATCCGGGCCTCGTCGCGGGGCTCAGGACCGAGTTCCGCACCGACAATGTCGAGCTTGTCGCGGCATTGTTCCTCGATGCCGAAGCCGATGATTTTCGCTGGGACAGCCGGGTCGCCGAACGCGGTCTCGGGCCTTGTGAGGATAGCGAAGAAGCGGAAGCGGCGCTTGATCGGGTCGCGATCCTGGGAATTCTGGCCGGCCGCTGGTACGCCGCTTGCGCGAGCATCGATGGTGAGGGAAGGCTCTGGGCGATGCACGGCTGCACCGAATATGCGCACCGCCGCGACGCCGAGCGGGCGTATCTGGCAATGGCCTGAAGCCTTGGCAAACAAGGGCGACGGGCGGCGCGAGACCGGCGCCGTCCGTCCGTTTTTCGTGTCGCCGTGCAGCTGGACAGGTTCCAGTGAAGGGCACGGTAACGGAAGATCGCGTGGGCAGAAGAGGGGGGTAGGGGAAGGCAAGATAAAGCAATGGCGCCATTCCTGCGGACGGCGCCATAACACTCTGTCTGCACATCTTTTTGTCGGACGGGCAGTAGCGCCATCGCTTCGTCGATGGCGCCAGACGCCGCGCCGTGCCCCGGAATGCACCCATTTCGATGGCGCCATGGATTCAAAGGCGGCGAGCTATGCCGCAGGATGATCCGTTCGAGCCTCGACTTGGCCGGATGCGCGCCCGTGGCGGCAAGCGTCAGGCTCGATTCCTCAACCGGATACTCGCCGCCGCCAACCTCGCGCGTGGTGGGAAGCCTGGTCCGGCCGGCCGCAAGGGCTTTGCCGGCGGCAAGATCGGTAGAGGTGTCGGGGTGGGCCGCGTGCTCGTACAGCGCGACCGGCTGGCGGCATTCCGTGCGCGGCGGGCCATCGTCAAATCGAGGATCGTGCGGCTGGCTGGAAAAGAGGCTGCCAATGCACGCGCGCATCTGCGGTACCTTGGGCGCGACGGCACGACCCGTGAGGGCGCGCCTGGCACGCTCTATGGAGCGGATGCCGATCAAGTCGATGGCAAGGCCTTCCTGGAGCGGGGCGCGGGCGACCGGCACCAGTTCCGGCTGATCGTCTCGCCGGAGGACGGCGATCAATATCCCGACCTCAAGCCGGTGATACGGCGGCTGATGCAGCAGATGGAAGAGGATCTGGGGACTCGCCTCGAGTGGGTCGCCGTCGACCATTTCAACACGGGTCATCCGCATAGCCATGTGCTGCTCCGCGGAGTCGACGAGCAGGGCAAGGATCTGATCCTCGCGCGCGACTATCTCGCATGCGGCATTCGCGAACGGGCAGGCGAGATCCTCGACTTCGATCTGGGGCCGAGAACCGACCGGGAAATCGAGGGCCGCCTCCGCGCCGAAATTGACCAGGAGCGCTTCACCAGCATCGACCGGCGCCTGCTTGGTGCAGCAGTCGACGGGATCGTCGGGGCTGCCGCTACCGATCCTTTCGAGCACAGCTTTCGCGCGGGGCGTCTTGCCAAGCTTGCGCGCATGGGACTCGCCGAGCCGATCGGGGCAGGCAGATCCCGGCTTGCGCCGCAGTTGGAAGCGACGTTGCGGCAGATTGGTGAACGGGGCGATATCCTCAAAACGTTACAGGGCGCGCTGAAGGAGGCAAGCGTCGCCCGCGCGCCATCGGACCTTGGGCGGTTCGATCCCGATTCCTCCGCGCCGCTCATCGGCGCAGTCATTGCCCGCGGCTTGTCCGACGAGCTGCGCGACCATCATTATCTGGTGGTCGACGGGATCGACGGTCGCGCCCACTATGTCGATATCGGGCGGGGCGATCCGGAAGCCACGATCGGACGGGGTATGATCGTTCAGGTCCAGGCGGTACGGCCCGAGGCGCGCGCCGCCGACCGGACGGTGTCAGCAGTCGCTGGCGCCAACAAGGGCATCTACTCGACGGACGCGCACCTCCGCCACGATGCCGACGCGAGCCTGAAATTCGCAGAAACCCACGTGCGCAGACTGGAGGCGATGCGGCGTGCCGGCGTTGGCGTCGAGCGCCGCCCGGATGGAAGCTGGTCGATCCCGGCCGACCATGTGGAGCGCGCCGCTGCCTATGAGGCCCGGCTTGCCCGGGATCGCCCCGTGCAGGTCTCGTTGCTCTCGCCGCTACCACTCGATCAGCTCGCTGGCCATGATGGTGAGACATGGCTTGATCAGCGATTGTCCGACGGTCGCTCCGCCACGGCCCGCGAGGCTGGCTTCGGCGCACAGGTCCGGCTTGCAGAGCAGCGTCGCCGTGGTTGGCTGATCGATGAAGGCCTGCTCGACCCGGGCTCTAACCGCCCGCTGGATGTCGAGACGCTTGCCGTTCTTCGCCGGCGTGAGCTCGGTCGCATCGCTGGCCAGTTGTCCCGGACATTGGGATTGCCCTTCGTGGAGGCGCGCCGCGGCGATCGTATCGAGGGCTTCATCGACCGGAAAGTCCAGTTTGCCAGCGGCCGCGCTTGCGCCGTTCTGTGTAAGTCGAAGGAGTTCACGCTTGTTCCATGGCGTCCGAATCTGGAGCGGGCGCTAGGCCGTCACGTCACAGCGCGCCTCAACGGCCAGGGCATAGATTGGTCCGTTGCCGCCCCTCGCGGTCGGACGATCAGCTGAACATGCCACTGGGCAGAAGCACGAGAGGTGGCGGCCCCGATAGGGAAGGTACAGGAACGGCGGCGCCTCAAATTCGGAATTCGAGCTTTCCGCAGGCCAACCACCGCCCTGAAGCGCCCGCTTCCGGTAAGGCCCTTAGGGTGGGTGCGGTAGGGACAACATCCAGATTTCGCCTGCAACTCCGGGCGAATAGATGCTGCGGTGCAACGTAAATATGCCACCGGGGACCCTGACTATGACCGCTCCCTTCATTGACCTCAATATCCACCATCAGCCCAAGGGTCTGTCGGACCGGGTCGCCTTCGGCTTCACCAAAGCGCTGCGTTGGTGCGCCGACACCTTCTTCGCCGAGCGCTATGGACATCGCGCCGTCGTGCTGGAGACAGTCGCGGCGGTGCCGGGCATGGTCGGCGCCACGATCAATCATCTCGCCTGTCTGCGCCGCATGGTCGACGACAAGGGCTGGATCAAGACGCTCATGGACGAAGCCGAGAATGAGCGGATGCACCTGATGACCTTCATCGAGATCTCGAAGCCGACCTGGTTCGAGCGCGCGGTGATCATCGGCGTCCAATGGGTGTTCTACCTGTTCTTCTTCGGCTTGTACCTCGTCAGCTCGAAGACCGCGCACCGCGTCGTCGGCTATTTCGAAGAGGAAGCTGTGATCAGCTACACCCATTATCTCGCCGAGATCGACGAGGGGCGCAGCGAGAATGTGCCGGCACCCGGGATCGCGAAGCGCTACTGGGGTCTGCCCGAGGACGCGACGCTGCGCGACGTGGTATTGGTTGTTCGAGCTGACGAAGCGCACCACCGCGACGTCAATCACGGCTTTGCCAACGAGCTTGCGGGCTTGCCGACGGGCGCCATCGCCCAATGCCCGCCGCACCAGGCGCTCGAGCCGATCTGGAAGAACGCGGCCTGAGGCTAAGGCGAAGGAGGGCAGGAGAGGGACGCATACTGCCGATCCTGTCGCTCGTCAGCGAGGCAGCGATTCCTGCCTCACTCGAATTCGCGCTTTTGCCGAGAGGTTTTCCGGTGGCGGGCGGGTTGGCGACAGCCGATCCGCCCGCCACCGCTGTGCTGCTCGTCGGCTGGGCCCAAGGCGACGGGTTTGGTTTGCTTGGCCGGGCTCCGTGCGGACCCGGGGACTTGGCCACTGGCGATCAGCCCTGGCCACAAAATCACCTCCCCGCATGGTGCGATTAGATGTTTGCGATCGTGACCGAACATGAGGGCGTCGCGGAACCCACTGCGACGCCCCTGTTTGGCTTGGTGTGGGCCGGTTCGGTTAGAAGGAGGCCCAGTCGCTCTGCATGCTGCCCTTGCCGCTGGCGCGCGCACCCTGGGAGAGCGATTTAACCGGCGAGACATAGTTGGAGGGGGATGCCTTGGCGGGCCTGAATCCCACCGGCTGGGCCGCCGGCCTGGGCGCGGGGCGCCCTTCGTCGCCGACCGTGAACTGGGCTGCCTGCTCGGCAAGCGCCGTCACTTCGGTGCTGAGGTTGCGCGCCGCGGCCGAGGTTTCCTCGACCATCGCGGCGTTCTGCTGGGTTGCCTGGTCCATTGCGCCAATCGCGGTGCTGATCTGGGTGATTGCGGTCGACTGCGCTTGGTTGTCGGTCGCCATCTGGCCGAGCAGCTCGTGAACCTCACCGACATCGCCGGAGATATGGGCGAGCGCGCCATCGACTTTCTCGACCATCTCCACCGCCGCGACGATGTCGGTCTGAGTGGCGGTCAACTGATCGCGGGCACGGCCGGCTTCCTCCTCGGCGCGCATGGCCAACGCCGACACGAGGTCGGCCACCACCGCGAAGCCGCGGCCCGCCTCGCCGGCACGGCCCGCTTCCACAGCGGCGTTCATTGCGAGAACGCGGGTCTGGAAGGCGATCTTGTCGAGACCCTCGATCACGCTGTCGATGCCCTTGGCGCTTTCGCTGACTCGAGTCATCGCCTGCACCGCCTCGTCGGCGATACCGCGCCCGTCCGACACCGTCGCGATGGCGCCGTCGGCGCGCTCGACCGTGCGGTTCGCCGCGTTGGCAGTCGCCTTGAGGCGGCTGTCCATCTGGGTGATGGCTGCCAGGGTTTCCTCGAGACTCGCGGCATTGGCTTCGGTACGGCGCGCCAGGTCCTCTGACGCCTGCGCGATCTCGCCTGAACCCGTGCGGATCGCGGCGGTCGATTCCATCACCGAAGCGATCAGCGCGCGCAGGCTTGCCAGCGCCGCATTGAAGTTGGTCTTGAGCTCGGCATAAGAGCCGGGGAAATTGGCCTGAATCTCCGCAGTGAGGTCGCCGTGCGTCAGCTGCACGAAATGCTCGCCCAACGTGTGGACGACATCCGCCTGCTCGGCGGCGTGGCGCTGCTGCTCGACCGCCGCGTCACGGAAGGTGAACATCGCCTTGGTCATGCGACCGACGCAGTCCTCATAGTCGGTATAGGCGATGGGGGTGGCGAGGTCGCCCGCGGCCAGCCCCTCCATCCGGACGACTGTGTTCACATAGGGAACGCAAACCGCCTCGCGAAAGCGGTGCGTGAGCAGCGCGGCGGTCGCGAGCAGCGCGGCCTGGATGCCGAACGTGATCCAGCCGGGTCCGAAGAGTGAGACGATTATAGCGAGCGCCATCAAGCCCAGGAGCGAGCTGAAAGCCACGAGCATCTTGAGTCGGATCGGCGCGGTTGCTTCAAACCAGAGCATGTCCACTGGGTCCTTCGATGGAAGCCGGAAACGACGCCTCCGGATACGCCGGGAGGTTTCGCACAGGCGGTCGCAATCGCAGGAATTCGGCCGCTGTCGGCATTATAGAAAGACGGCGGGAGCGAAGCGGACAACCCGGGAGCCGGAGATCCTCAATGCGGCCGGGCGATCGACAGAAATGCCAGTGAAATAAAATACTTGGCGCTCAGAAAAATTTCGGAAATATTTTCGACTCTGACTCGCTGGATGAGAGCCTGGCACGCAATGGACAGGTGGGAACAAGCCGATGCTGGTTTGTCAGATACCCCGACCGCTCTGTCCGCGTTCCGCGCGTGAGTCCATCGCAGCCAGTCGCCTCCACCCCGGTTCGCCCTCCTGACGGCAAGAAGTGGTGGAATGCGCGAGGGGCGGCTGGAAAGCTGGCGTGAAGCATCCCGATCAAATGCTCCCGGTTTCAGGGCTGAACTGGTGGAAGCTTTCGGAAGTTCAGTTTGGGCCGCCGCACCATCTGGCTTGGCGGCTCGGTTCGCATCTTCAGGTCGTCGGCGTGGTTGCGACTACAGGCGTGGGGACAGGCGCACCCACAGGGGCAGCCTGTACCGGAACAACCGGGGCGGCGGTGTTCACCGGCAGCGCAACGGGCAGCGCCTCGGCGGTGAACGCTTTGAGCTCGCGGCCCTGCGGGATCCGTGCACTCTTCCCCGTGATGAACGCAGCGAACACGCCGGCGACCACCACCCCTCCGACGGTGGCAACGGTGTTGCCCTCGTCTTCCTGCCGGTATTTGCCCGTGATCGGGATACGGCGGCCATTGAGTTCGAGATAGCGCAGCTCGATCTCCATCTTGCCGGAACTGGGCGCGATGGCAGCGCAATACGCAAGTTTCGCGGCACAAACGTAGGTTAGCGTAGATACGCGCTGTCCCGCCCCCAGCTATTTGGCGGCACATTGACGGCATCGCCGGGAAAGAACTTCCCGGCGCGGGAGCCGTCCATGACGCCCACCAAGCTATTGATCGGTCAAATCCTGATTGTGCTCGCGATCACGCTCGCGGGCGTCTGGACGGCTACCCAATGGGCCGCATCGATGCTGGGCTATCAGGCGGCTTTGGGCACGCCGTGGTGCGTACTGTTCGACATTCCAGTCTACCGTCCGTGGCAGCTCTTCGCCTGGTGGTACCATTTCGAGGCCTATGCGCCGCACATCTTCGACCGCGCGGGTGTACTGGCCGGGGCGAGCGGCTTTGTCGGCTGCGGCGCGGCAGTCGGCGGATCGCTCTGGCGCGCGCGCCAGGCGCGGCAGGTCACCACTTATGGATCGGCGCGCTGGGCGAACAAACGCGAGATCGCGCGCGCGAGCCTGTATGGCGATGCAGGCGTGTTTCTCGGTCAGCAGGACGGACGCTATGTTCGCCACGCCGGACCCGAGCATGTCATGGCGTTCGCGCCGACGCGTTCGGGGAAGGGCGTCGGTCTCGTCGTACCCACCTTGCTCAGCTGGACGGGATCGACCGTCGTCCACGACATCAAGGGCGAAAACTGGGCGCTGACTGCCGGGTGGCGGTCGCTCTTCTCGCACTGCCTGCTGTTCAACCCGACCGATCCGCGCTCGTCGCGCTACAATCCGCTGCTGGAGGTCCGGCGCGGCGCCGACGAGGTGCGTGATGTCCAGAATATCGCCGATATTCTGGTGGATCCCGAGGGTGCGCTCGAGCGCCGCAACCATTGGGAGAAGACCAGCCACGGTTTGCTGGTCGGTGCGATCCTCCATGTCCTCTATGCCGAGGAAGAGAAGACGCTGGCGCGGGTCGCGACCTTCCTTTCCGATCCCCAGCGGCCTTTCGTGGCGACGCTGCGCCGGATGATGGAGACCAACCATCTCGGCACCGCCGAGGCGCCGCGGGTGCATCCGGTCGTGGCGTCGGCGGCGCGCGAGGTGCTCAACAAGAGCGAGAATGAGCGTTCGGGCGTGCTCTCGACCGCCATGTCCTTTCTCGGCCTCTACCGCGATCCGATCGTCGCCGACGTGACCTCGCGCTGCGACTGGCGCATCGCGGATCTGGTAGAGGGGGCGCAGCCCGCCTCGCTCTACCTCGTCATTCCGCCCTCGGACATCTCGCGGACCAAGCCGCTTGTCCGGCTGATTCTCAACCAGATCGGCCGGCGGCTGACCGAGCGGCTGGAGGGGCAGGGCGCTGCGGGCCGCCACCAGCTGCTGCTGATGCTCGACGAGTTCCCGGCGCTCGGCCGGCTCGATTTCTTCGAGACTGCGCTCGCCTTCATGGCTGGTTATGGCGTGCGATCCTTCCTGATTGCCCAGAGCCTCAACCAGATCGACAAGGCTTATGGCGAGCACAATGCGATCCTCGACAATTGCCATGTCCGCGTCGCCTTCGCGACCAATGACGAGCGGACTGCGCGGCGCCTGTCGGACGCGCTTGGCACCGCCACCGAGCAGCGCGCGATGCGCAACTATGCCGGCCACCGCCTCGCGCCATGGCTCGCCCATGTCATGGTCAGCCGCCAGGAGACCGCGCGCCAGTTGCTGACGCCGGGTGAGGTGATGCAGCTCCCGCCGGAAGAGGAGTTGATCCTCGTCTCGGGATTGCCCCCGATCCGGGCGCGCAAGATCCGGCATTATGCCGATCCCAATTTCACCACCCGGCTGCTTGCGGCACCGGCGCTAACGCTTGGCAGCTATGCGGACGTGCCGCCGCGCCGGGAGGACGACTGGGCCGGCACGAGGGGCGCCTCGGATGCTCGGCTCGCCGCCGCCGTGGATGACGGCGAGGACCTGGCTGCCGACGAGGGCGGCGTCCAGCACGAATGCCATCCCGGCCTGCCGCAGGAGCAGGCAGCGCCGCCGGCACCGCCGGTGCAGCTCAAGCTGCTCGGCCTCGACCAGGAGGATGGCGATGCCGCCGCGGATCAGCGGACCATGGACCGGGTGCGCGCCCTCACGACCGTCCAGCGTGCGCACGGTCTCAATGCGGGTGCGCGCCAGGACCTGCTGCCGGACTTCTGAGATGAAACCGCGGCACCATCTCTATTTTGACGAGGGCCTGACCGCCGAACTCGAGGCGCTGGCGGCAAAACCGGGTACCTCCAAGTCCGCGATCGTCTCCGATGCGCTGCGTGCCTATCTCAAGCGCCGCGGCACCCGCGAGCTCGACGATATGCTCAAGGTCCGGCTCGACCGGATCGGCGCCGAGCTCGGCCGGCTGCGCCGCGATCTCGACATCCAGCTCGAGAGCTTCGCGCTGTTCGTGCTGTGGCAGCTGACGGTCCAGGCGCCGCTCCCCGAGGGCGATGCCGCGGCGCGCGCCATCGGGCGGGACCGGTTTGAGGCATTTATCGCCGAAGTCGGCCGCCGGATTGCCGGCGATCGCCGTGCCTTTGGATCGGCGGAGGGGGTGGGCGGCCAATGATTGCCCAGGCCGATGACCGCCGGCGCGCGATGCTCCAGACTGCCATGGGGCCGGGGATCGCGGCCGCGCTCGGCGATCCGCGCGTGCTCGAGATCATGGTCAATCCCGACGGCGCCCTCCGCCTCGACCTGTTGGGTGAAGGCAGGGTCGATACCGAGCTGCGGGTCGAGCCGGAACAGGTCGAGCGGATCATCCGGCTTGTCGCCACGCATGCCCGTACCGAAGCGCATGCTGACGCGCCGATCGTCTCGGCGGAGCTGCCCGCGCACGGCGCTGGCGGCGGCGAGCGGTTCGAAGGCGTGCTGCCGCCCGTCACGCGCGCGCCCTGCTTCTCGATCCGCAAGCCGGCCACTCGGCTCTACACGCTCATGGATTATGTCCGCGACGGCATTTTGTCGGAGGAAGGCGCGACGTTGCTCGCTCTGGCGGTCCGCGAGCGCCGCAGCATCCTGGTCGCCGGCGGCACCAGCTCGGGCAAGACCACGCTCGCCAACGCGCTGCTCGCCGAGATGGCAAGCCTGGACGAGCGCGTCATCCTGATCGAGGACACGCGCGAGCTGCAATGCCCCGCACCCGATACCGTCGCGCTCCGCACGCGGCCCGGCATCGTGACCATGGCAGATCTCGTCCGCTCGACCCTGCGCCTGCGTCCCGACCGCATCATCGTCGGCGAGGTGCGCGGTCCCGAGGCGCTCGACATGCTCAAAGCCTGGAACACCGGCCACCCCGGCGGCATCGCGACCGTCCATGCCAACAGCGCCGCGGCCGCGCTCTTCCGGCTCGAGCAGCTCGTCCAGGAAGCGGTGGTCACTGTCCCGCGCCGGCTGATCGCCGAGGCGATCGACCTGATCGTGTTCATCGCGGGCCGCGGCGCTGCGCGCCGCATCGAAACCATCGCCGCGCTCGCCGGGATCGACCCCGACGGCAACTACGCGATCCGCGACTTCGCTCCCTTCACGCAGCCCCAAGGAGACTGAACCATGTTCCGTTCGATCCCGCTCGACCGCCGCGCCGCGCCCTGGCTCGCCGCTTGCGCGATGCTCGTCTTTGCCGGCGCCGCCCAGGCCTCGGGCTCGGGTATGCCCTGGGAAGAGCCGCTCCAGCAGGTGCTCGAGTCGGTGCAGGGGCCGGTCGCCAAGATCGTCGCGGTGATCATCATCATCACCACCGGCCTGACTCTTGCCTTCGGCGATACCGCCGGGGGCTTCCGCCGTCTCATCCAGATCATCTTCGGCCTCTCGATCGCCTTCGCGGCCTCGAGCTTTTTCCTTTCCTTCTTCTCCTTCGGCGGCGGGGCGCTGTTGTCATGAACGCGGCCGGCCAGCATATCGACGGCTTCGAGGTTCCCGTCTTCCGCTCCTTGACCGAGCCGATCCTGCTGGGCGGCGCGCCGCGCGGGCTCGCTATCATCAACGGCACGCTCGCCGCGGCGGTGGGGCTCGGGCTCCAGCAATGGCTGGCCGGCCTCGCGCTCTGGCTGCTCGGTCATAGCCTCGCGGTCTTCGCCGCGCGGCGCGACCCCGAATTCCTGCCCATCCTGCTCCGGCATCTGCGCCAGAAGGGACGCCTCGCATGCTAGCCTTGCGCGAATATCGCAGCCGCGCCGACCGCCTGGTCGACCATCTTCCCTGGGCGGCACTGGTCGCGCCGGGCATCGTCCTCAACAAGGATGGCAGCTTCCAGCGCAGCTTCGCGTTTCGCGGCCCGGATCTGGAAAGCGCGACCGACGCGGAGCTCGTCGCCATCGCCGCCCGGACCAACAATGTCCTGCGCCGCCTCGGATCGGGCTGGGCCCTCTATGTCGAGGCCGAACGGCGCCCGGCGCCTGGCTATCCGGCGAGCGATTTTCCCGATCCCGTGTCCGCGCTGGTCGATGCCGAACGCCGGGACGCGTTCGAGGGCGGCCGCGCGCATTATGAGAGCCGTTATTATCTGACCCTGCAATATCTGCCCGAGCCCGACAGCACCGACGCGGCCAGCCGGGCGGTGCTCGAGGGCGGGGAAGGGAAGGGCCGGGACTGGCGCGCCGCGCTGGCCCGATTCGCCGGCGAGACCGACCGGATCGGCGATCTGTTTTCGGCGCTGCTCCCCGAGATGCGCGCGCTCGACGATGCCGGCACGCTGACCTATCTGCACGGCACCATTTCGGAGCGAGCCCACCGGATCGCGGTACCCGAGACGCCCCTCTATCTCGACGGACTGCTCGTCGATACCGAGCTGACCGGTGGGCTCGAGCCGATGCTTGGGCAGACGCATGTCCGCACCTTGACCGTCGCCGGCTTTCCGGGGCTTAGCCGCCCCGGGCTGCTCGATGCGCTCAACCACCAGGACTTCGCCTATCGCTGGGTCACGCGCTTCGTCGCGCTCGACAAGGGCGAGGCGACACGGGCCCTGACCCGCATCCGCCGGCAATGGTTCAACAAGCGCAAGTCGGTCACGGCAATGCTGCGCGAGGTGATGTACAACCAGCCGGCCCAGCTCACCGACAGCGATGCCGACAACAAGGTCGCCGACAGCGATGCCGCGCTCCAGGCCCTTGGCCAGGATCATGTCGCCTTCGGCTATCTGACGGCCACGGTGACGGTGACGGACGTCGACCGTGCGGCGGTCGAGGCCAAGGTTCGCGCGGTCGAGCGGATCGTCAACGGCCTCGGTTTCACTTGTCGGCGCGAGACCGTCAACGCAGTCGAGGCCTGGCTGTCGAGCCTGCCCGGCCATGCCTATGCCAATGTCCGCCAGCCTTTGGTTCACACGCTCAACCTGGCGCATCTGATCCCGCTCTCCAGCGTCTGGGCGGGCCCCGAGCGCAACGCGCATCTGGACGGTCCGCCGCTCCTGTACGCCGACACGAGCGGCGCGACGCCGTTTCGGCTCTCCACCCATGTCGGCGATGTCGGCCATATGCTGATCGTGGGGCCGACCGGCGCGGGCAAGTCGGTGCTGCTCGCGCTGCTCGCGTTGCAGTTCCGGCGCTATCCAGGCGCGCAGGTTTATGTCTTCGACAAGGGCCTGTCGGCGCGGGCGGCGGTGCTGGCCATGGGCGGCGCACATCACGCGCTCGGGCTCGGCAGCGATGCCGGGGCCACGATCGCCTTCCAGCCGCTGCGGCGCATCGATCGCGCCGAGGAACGCGCCTGGGCTAGCGAGTGGATCGCCGCCTTGTTCGCGCATGAGGGCGTTGCGGTCACGCCCGAACTGAAGGACATGCTCTGGTCGGCGCTCTTAAGCCTCGCCAGCGCGCCGGTCGAACAGCGGACGCTGACCGGCCTTGCGTTGCTGCTCCAATCCTCGGCGCTGCGCGCCGCGCTTGCGCCTTATACGCTCGAAGGGCCTTATGGGCGGCTGCTCGATGCCGCCGAGGACGACCTCGCGCTGGCTGACCTCCAATGCTTCGAGACCGAGGCGCTGATGGGCCAGCCGGGCGTGGTCGCGCCTGTGCTCCATTATCTCTTCCACAGGCTGGAGGCCCGCTTCACCGGCCGCCCGACCTTGCTGCTGCTCGACGAGGCCTGGATCTTCCTCGACCATCCACTGTTCGCGGCGCGCATCCGCGAATGGCTCAAGGTTCTGCGCAAGAAGAATGTCGCGGTCGTCTTCGCGACCCAGAGCCTCGCCGATATCGCGGGCTCGGCGATCGCGCCGGCGTTGCTCGAGAGCTGTCCGCAGCGGATTCTGCTGCCCAACGATCGCGCGGCCGAACCGCAGCTCCGGGAGATCTACCAGCGCTTCGGCTTGAACGACCGCCAGATCGAGCTCGTCAGCCGGGCCACACCCAAGCGCCATTATTATCTCCAGTCCGCGCACGGCAACCGCCTGTTCGAGCTTGGCCTGGGACCGCTGGCACTTGCGCTCTGCGGGGCCTCCGATCCTGACAGCCAGAAGCGGATCGATGCCGCGCTGGCCGAGGGCCTCTTCGATCAGTTCGCCGTCCGCTTCCTCCAATCCGCCGGCCTGGATTGGGCGGCCGATATCCTGCCCGGCTCCGTCTCCATTCCATCGAAGGAGTGAGTTCTATGTCCCGCCTGTTTGCCTGCCTGCTCCTGCGCGCTGCGCTTCCCGTCGGAGTCGCGGCTCTGGGATGTCCCGGCCTCGCCGCTGCCCAGATCACGGTGTTCGATCCGACGAACTACAGCCAGAATTTGTTGACGGCGGCGCGGACGCTTCAGCAGATCAACAACCAGATCCAGTCGCTGCAGAATGAAGCGGCGATGCTCCGCAGCATGGAGCGCAACCTCGCGGGCACCGACTTTCCCGATCTCCCCGGGCTGGTTGCGCGGATGAAGGAGATTGGTGCGCTGATCCAGCAAGCGCAGGGCATCGCCTTCCGCACCGGCCAGGTCGATCAGCAGTTCCGCCAGCTCTTTCCGGACTTCGATGCCCGGGTCGGCGCCAGCGCGGTCGCAGCCCAGGCCAAAGCCCGGCTCGACACGGCGATGGCGGGCTTTCGCCAGACGATGAAGGTCCAGGCCGATGTCGCCGAGAATATCGAGGCGGACGCGGCAACGCTCGCCAGGCTATCGGAGAAGAGCCAGAATGCGGTCGGCGGGCTGCAGGTCGCCCAGGCGACCAATCAACTCCTCGCGCTCGCCGCCAAGCAGCAGTTCCAGATCCAGCAATTGCTTGCCGCGCAGTTCCGCGCCGAGGCGACCGATTCCGCGCGCCGCGCCCAGGCCGAGCTCGACGCGCATGCTGCCACCCGCAAATTTCTCGGATCCGGCACTGCCTATACGCCGCGCTGATTTCTCCTCGGCGGCGGCGCCTCCCCCCGTTGCCGAGCGCCGCAGGGCGCTGCGTTGCCCCCGCGCACGCGTCCCGCGGCACCCGAAAGCGCCTTGAGGATGCACCACGATGAACGACCTCAATGTGATCGACAGGTTCTTGGCGGACTTCAGCCGCTATATCGACAGCGGCTTCGGGCTGCTCGGACCGGACGTCGGCTTCCTCACCAGCGTGCTGATCGCCATCGACATCACGCTTGCCGGGCTGTTCTGGGCGATGGGCGGCGAGACCGACGTGCTCGGAAAGTTGCTGCGCAAGATCCTCTATGTCGGCGCTTTCGCGTTTATCCTCAACTATTTCTCCGTGCTTGCCGAAATCATCTTCCGCTCTTTCACCCAGGCGGGCCTCACCGCCGCCGGGGGCACGATGACCGCGGATCAGTTGCTCCAGCCGGGACGTCTTGCGGGTACGGGTTTCTCGGCGGCCTGGCCGCTGCTCGATCAGGCCACCGACCTGCTCGGCTTCACCAGCTTCTTCAGCAACTTCATGACGATCATGGTGCTCCTGATCGCCTGGGCGATCACCATCGTCGCCTTTTTCGTGCTCGCGGTCCAGGTCTTCATCACCATCCTTGAGTTCAAGCTGACCACGCTCGCCGGGTTCGTGCTGGTGCCGTTCGCCCTGTGGAACCGGACCAGTTTCCTCGCCGAGCGCACGCTGGGTTCGGTGGTGAGTTCGGGCATCAAGATCATGGTTTTGGCTGTGATCATCGGCATCGGCTCAGGCTATTTCACCGAATTCTCCGAAGCGGTGACAGGCACCGAGCCCGACCTCGGCCAAGCGATGAGCCTCGTTCTCGCGAGCCTGACCTTGCTCGGCCTCGGCATCTTCGGACCGTCCGTCGCTTCCGGCCTGGTCGCTGGCGCGCCCCAGCTCGGTGCAGGCGCCGCGATCGGCACCGCTGCCGCGGTGGCCGGCGGCGCAATGCTTGGCGGCGGCGCCGTGGCCGGCGCCGCCCGGATGGCTGCCGGCGGCGGGCTGGGCGCGATCCGGGCGGGAACCGCCATGGGGAGCGCAGCCTCGACCGCCTGGAAGCTCGGCCAGGAAACCGCGGGCTCGTCGAGTGTCGGCGTCGGGCTTTCCGGTGTCGGCACCGCTGCCGCCGGTGCCATGCGCCAGCGTGCCGGAGCGGTTTTGGGCCTGGGCCAGGCCGCGGAGCGTGGCCGCAATGCCGCCTGGAATGCAGGCTCCGACCGCTCGGGCCCGTCGCAGCCGGTCTCCGAAGGGCAAAGCGGGGCCATGCCAGGCTGGGCGCGGGATCTGCGTGCCGAGCAAACCGCCCGCCACCACCGCCACACAGCGCTGCAGACATTGAAGGAAGGCGATCGCGGCGGCGCCTCCGCCACCCCCGACATCAAGGAAAGGGACGAAGGATGAAGTTCCGAAGGAGCAGCCAGCGTTATGGACGCACTCCCGAACCCGAGACCGCGTATCAACGTGCGGGGCAATTGTGGGACGAGCGGATCGGTTCGGCGCGGGTCCAGGCGCATAGCTGGCGGTTGATGGCCTTTGGCGGGCTCGGCCTGGCGGGCGCGCTATCTGCCGCTTTGGTCTGGCATTCGATGCAGAGCCGCGTCGTCCCCTATGTCGTCGCGGTCGACAATCTCGGCCAGGCCCAGGCGGTCGCGCCCGCGGAGGCTGACTACGAGCCGACCGATCCGCAGATCGCATGGTTTCTGAGCCGCTTCATCCAGGACGTACGGTCGGTGTCGCTCGACCCGGTGCTGATGCGGCAGAACTGGCTGCAAGCCTATGACTTCGTCACCGAACGCGGCAACGTCCAGCTCAGCGAATATGCCCGTGCCGCCAGGCCGTTTGAAAAGGTCGGCGAGAAATCGGTGTCCGTCCAGGTGACGAGCGTCGTGCGCGCTTCGCCGCGCTCGTTCCAGGTGAAATGGATCGAGAGCGCCTTCACGCGGGGCAGCCTCGCCGGCACGACCCGCTGGACCGCGATCCTCACGATCCGGCTGCGTCCGCCCAGGACCGCGGAGCTGCTCCGGCGCAACCCGCTCGGCCTCTATGTCGACGCCGTCGACTGGAGCCGCGAGCTCGATCCGCCTGTGCCGCCTGTTGCTGCCGCCACGCCCGACCAGCCCCACCAGGCGAACCCGGAGGAACCGCAATGATCCGCCATCTCCTGCCCATGGCCGGCCTCATGCTGGGCGCCGCGGCTTATGCCCAGACCGGCCCGCTCCCGGCAACGCCGCCGGCCGCAACGCCGCCAGCGTACGTCGCCGCGCCGGCGCCGACCCGCATATCGGATCCGCTGCCCGTCGCCCCGCCTCGGACGTACCGCCTGCCGGTTGCCGCCAGACGGGTCGCTCAGGCGAACCGCAATGCGACCCGCGAGCCGAGCGTCGCTGGCTATCGCAATGCCGTGCAGATCTATCCTTATGCCGAGGGGGCGCTCTATCGCGTGCTCGCCGCGCCCGAGCGTGTCACGGACATCGCGCTGCAGCCAGGCGAGGCGCTGGTCGCGATCGCGGCGGGCGACACCACACGCTGGACGATAGGGGACACCAGCAGTGGCAGCGGCGAAGGCAAGCGAACGCATATCCTGCTCAAGCCCTTCAGTGCCGGGCTCGCGACCAACCTCGTCGTCACCACCAACCGGCGGAGCTACCATCTCGAGCTGGCGAGCACGCCGGCCACGGCAATGGCCGCGGTGTCCTGGACCTATCCGGCAGATGCGCTGATCGCGCTGAGGCGCGAGACCGCCGCGGCAGAAGCTGCGCGGCCGGTGGCAGCCGGCGTCCCGCTCGAGGCGCTGCGCTTTGCCTATCGCATCAGCGGCGACAATCCGGCCTGGCGGCCGCTGCGCGCCTTCGACGATGGCCGGCAGACCTTCATCGAGTTTCCCGACGGCATCGAGCAGGACGAAGCGCCACCCTTGTTCGTGATCGGTCCCGACGGCGCGGCGGAGCTGGTCAATTATCGCATGGCCGGTCGCTTCTACATCGTCGATCGGTTGTTCTCCGCGGCCGAGCTCCGGCTCGGCGGCAAGAAGCAGCGGATCGTCCGCATCGCGCGCGATGACGGGCGCAAGCCACGGGGAGGGCGCCATGATTGAGTCGCCTGCCGAGGCGGAGGCGATCCCCTCGACCGAACCCAAGCGTGACCCGGAAGCACTCGTGCTGCGCGCCAGGCCGCGGCGGGTCGTTCGCTTCCGGCGTGGTGTGATCGTCTGCGCGGCGCTGCTCGGCTCGATCGCGCTCGCCGGCATCGCCTGGCTGGGTCTCAAGCCGATCCATTTCACGCCGGGAGTAACCGCGGAGGGGGACGCCAATCCGCGCGCGCGGGTGCCGGACGATGCGCTCGGCAAGGCACCCAAGGGCTATGGCGACATTCCGCAGCTCGGGCCGCCGCTTCCTGGTGATCTCGGTCGCCCGATTCTCGAGCATCAGCGCAGTCTTGCGCGGCCCGCGGTCTCGACGGACGACCCGGCGGCACAGGCCGAGGCGGCCGAGCGTCAGCGCTTCGCCGCCGAACAGACGGCCGCGCGCGAGGCAGGCGTCTTTGCCGAGGTCGGCCGGTCCGGGCCGAGGGTCGGCGCTACCGATCCGGTGCCGGCGATGACCGCGCCGTCGCCCGTTCCGGCATTTCCGGTCACCGACCCGAGGGCCCCCGTGCCCAAACACGCCTTTATAGAGCGGCGTTGGGACGACGCGGCGGTCGATTCCGGCCGGCTCCAACCGGCGCCGTCGCCGACAGTACTCAACGCCGGCAGCGTGATCGCGGCCAGTCTCCTCACCGGGCTCAATTCCGACCTGCCTGGCTTCGTCGTCGGTCAGGTCACCCAGCCCGTATTCGATAGCCCGACCGGAAGGACGCTGCTCATTCCCCAGGGCGCGCGGCTCCTCGGCCGCTATGATTCGGTGGTCGCCTTTGGCCAGACGCGTGCGCTCGTCGTCTGGCAGCGCATCCTGATGCCTGACGGCAGCTCAATCGCCGTCGACAATCTCCCTGCCACCGATACCCAGGGCCATGCCGGGCTTTCGGACAAGCTCGACCAGCATAGCTGGCAGCTGCTGAAAGGGGTTGGGCTCTCCACCTTGCTCGGCGTCGGCACCCAGCTTTCGCTGGGCAATGACGAGAGCGATCTGGTCCGGGCAATACGCGAGTCCGCCCAGCAGAGCGGCGCGCGCGCCGGCGACCGGCTCGTGCAAAAGGCGCTCGACGTCCAGCCGACGATCAAGGTGCGGCCGGGCTGGCCCCTTCGCGTCATCTTGCACAAGGATCTGGTGCTCCCGCCCTGGACCGGAGTGCGGCCATGACCGGCCTTCGGCTCGCGAAGCTGCCCGACCGCACGCCGGCCCGGCTGACGATCTCGATCACGCCCGAACTGCACCGGCGCCTGCAGGACTATGCCGCGGCCTACGCCGAATCCTATGGCGTCGAAGAGCCGGTCACCGAGTTGGTGCCGGCGATGCTTGCCGGCTTCCTTGATGCAGACCGCAGCTTCGCGCGCCGCAAGAAATAGGGGAGGGTGTTGTGCCGATCCGAACCGAGAGGAGTGCGCGTCCAGAGATCTTCCCGATCAGTGTTCGCATACCGCAGGCAGTGGCAATGACCGGGTTCAGCCGGTCGCGGATTTATGAATTGATCGCCTCCGGTGAGCTGCAGATCGCGAAGGATCGGCGGTGTACCTTCATTCTGGTCGAAAGCCTCAGGGCGGCAGTGGAGCGCAGGCTGGTGGCGCAGTGATTTCCCTGTATCCCAAGCTTCGCCTTCAGCTGCGCCAATACGGCGTCGCCAGGCTCGAATGCTGACGATGCAGGAGTGATCGATGCCGGAAAGTCCGGAAGTGCCCGACGATTCCGATGACGAGAATCGTTGGGTATGTGCCGATTGCATAGGGGAGCAATGGCTCAGCGACGAAATACGGCGCACCGCGGAATCGCATCATTGCATGTTCTGCAAGGAAACTGGTCCCGCCATTTCGATCGAGGAACTGGCGGACAGGGTGGGGGCTGCGTTCGAGACGCACTTCTACCGTACGACCGATCAGCCAGACGGCTTCCAATGGGCGATGATGAAGGATCCCGAACTCGATTATGAGTTTGAGCGCGAAGGGGAAGAGGTTCTTTGGGCGATCGCCGGTGCCGCTGAGATCAGCGAGGAAATCGCGCAGGCGGTGCTCGACATCCTTAGTGAACGCTATAGCGACTTCGACTCAGCCGCAATGGGCGAAGAGACGGAGTTTGATCCCGAGAGCTATTATGCCCGGCGCGGGCCAAACGATATCGAATTTCAGCTCGACTGGCAGGCCCTGGAACGCTCCATCAAGGCGGAAACCCGCTTCTTCAATAAGGTTGCCGAAAGCGTCCTCGACCGCATCTTCGAAGGGGCTGCTGACCTTCGTTCTCGCGATGGGGACCCAGTCATTCAAACGGCGGGCCCCGATGCCGAGATTGCGCGTTTCTATCGCGCGCGCGTATTTCATCGCGACGAGAAACTCGAGTCTGCGCTGGCGCGGCCGGATCGGGAGTTGGGGCCGCCGCCATCAGCGATCGCGCCAGGCGGTCGCATGAACGCTCGCGGTGTATCCCTCTTCTACGGAGCGACCGGCCGAAAGGCTGCGTTGGCCGAGGTTCGCCCGCCTGTTGGTGCGCGAACGCTGGTGGGGAAGTTCAATGTTTCCCGTCCGCTTCGCCTTCTGGACATTGACGCGCTGCGCTCGATCTATGTGGAGGGAAGCGTTTTCGACCCGGGCTACATGGGTCGGCTCGAACTTGCGAAGTTTTTGAGCAGTCTGAGTGAACGGATTACCTTGCCCGTGATGCCGGATGATGAAGCATCCGAGTATCTCATCACACAGGTCGTTGCGGATTATCTGGCGTCAAAGGCGGCACTTGATCTGGACGGCCTGCTATATCCCTCAGTGCAACGCCGCGGTCGACACCAGAATGTTGTCCTTTTCAGAAGGGCCTCGCGGGTGAAGGCGTTAGATCTGCCGGACGGAAGCGAGGTTACCGCGAACCTGCAGCATCTCGATGAGGATGGTCCCCATCCATCCTATTGGGTGTCTGAGACGGTGCCGGTTTACGAACCGAAGGCGGACGAGCCCAAGGACAAGGGCATGTTTGCCGGCGTTCTGTTCGAGCCCTCAACGCCATATTGGAATCCGTTCAGCGAACCCGAAGACGATCGCGAGCCGGCGCTCTCGATCGACACGGAAACTCTCGAAGTCCACCACATCCGGTCTGTGCGCGTGAAGTCGGATAAATATGGCGTAACGCGGCATCGACGAGAGAAGCGCGTGCCGAGACCGGCCCCGAAGCCTGATGACGATCCCTTCTGACAAGGCCGGTTCGAGCGCCGGAGACGGGAAGGGGCACCAAAGCCGATGAGCGTTGTAAAAACTTCCAGTTTGTGTAAGTAAATTACTTTCACAAACTGGAAGTATGATGTCACGCCCGCTCCTCGATCAAAATCGCTTCACTTCCCGGGAACTCGCAGTCGCCGCCGAGCTCACGCCGCGTAACATGGCGCTGCTGGTTGATAGCGGACTAGCGCCCGATCCAGTCGATGGCGGCGGCGGCCGTGGCAATCATCGCAGCTATGACAGCATCGGCCTTGGCGCTCTCACGCTGGTCGGCGCATTTTACAAAGCGGGCATGGAGTTGCTGGTGGCTGCGCGGCTCGCGGGCGCGATGACAGAGGAATATGCCTTAATCTATGGCCGCCTCCCGTCGAACCTCGCGGCCTTTCTCCAACGGCCCCATAACCCCCGGCCAGGCTATTGGCCTTGGGGTCAGGCATTGCCAGGCGTCGATCTTGATGACGACTATTGGCTCCACAATCGCCTGAGGTGTCACAGTGAAGTCTATCAGCCATGGGTTGCGCTTCGCGGCGACATGGTCGTGGAGATCGTCGACCAAACCTATGTCCTGACCAAGAGCCACGACCTCGAAGTCGGGATCCTGTCGCCAGTCGGCGGCGCGGTCCCGGCAAGCCCCGACTATCGCATTGAGGGCCGCGGAAGCGCTGCGCGCATCGTCCCCATCCATGAAGGGATCAGGAACTTCGATTTCTCGGTCGACCGGGAATCGGCCGACGCCTATCGCGCCCAACAGGAACGGTATCTGCGAGCGCGCGAGAATGCTGTCACCTGCTTGCGCGTGAATGTCGCACTCGCAATACGCAATGGTCTCGATCGGGTGACTGACGAACGTGCGGCACGCGCGCTCGCGGCCTGACTCGGGCTTGTCCTCGCAAGCTCGAGTGGCGTTGATCACCGGGAGTGTCGGCATTGGCGGGTCCTCTATTTGAGTGATGCGCCATCCTACCCGCGCGCAGCAACCGCCGTCGGAACCTGAGAACAACTTTTTGCTCAGTTTTCAGGTAGAGCCGGTCCTATTCCTCATGTGGCGCTGCGTGAGCGGCAAAGCGCGATCACATAGGGCAGTCGGGGAACCTACGTTCACTGTGTGCGTATCCTTGCGCTCACGTAATGAGCGAGGGAATGGATGCGCGTTTTTCAGACGGCTGTGCTTGCGGTTGTGGCATCGGCAGCGGTGATCCTGGGGTCGCCATCTCACGCACAGACCGAGTTCATGGGTGCTGGAGAGACTTCCGAGCTCGCTTGTGATAGGGAAGGCGCTACCGTCGAGGGTGCGAGCAACGTTCTGATCATCACCGGATCCTGCACCAACCTTAAGGTCATCGGAGCTGGCAACCGTATCAGAATTGATTTGGCCGAGAACGCCACGCTTCGGATCGAGGGCGCGGACAACGAAATTCGTTGGCGCACACGAGGCGCCGGGAAACCGCGCCTAAGTATCGTCGGCGCGGGCAATCGAATAGCGCGTGAGCGGTAGCCCGCCTTTGGTACCTCGGGCTGCGGTGCTGTCGTCTGCTCGTTGGCTGTGATCAGCTCTCGCGCTTGCGAGTCTGCGACTTCATCGGGTGCGAAGCGGCGAAGGCAGGCCGTGCCGGCGGAGTGCAAACAGTGGGAGCCCGGACACTCGGTCAGGGCGGCCAAGTCCAGAAATGGAAACTCGACCTTCTCGGTTTCCGGTCAATTAGGGCAGACTATTTTGGCATAGCTCGCGCTTCATGTTCGAATTCTTCGGCAAGTTTCAATAGTTGTTCTTTGAGAGTGATCCGATCACATATAGCGGCGAGGTCGCGGCACTTCTGTGCGCTCCGGCGTAATTTTGTTGATTCGGATACCATAGCTTATCATCCTTACGGATCGGCCGGCTGACTCCAATTTGCCTTCTCCTTGTCAAAGCACAGCTCGCGGGCTCGTTCCCAAGGGCCAGGCATTCTTATCCCACTGCGCCAAAGATGATTGCGGATCGCTTTCCCGGCGCGGTCCCTGCAGGGGGCCACCCGCTGACCAAGGCGCTTCAAAATGTTGTGGTGCGTGTCGCCTGCTGAGCTTCGCTTCAGTTGCGTCCAAAGGAGCTGCGGCGAATCGTCCCAGGTGGAGCGTCATGCGAGCATGGTATCGCGATACCATCCCTCACGTTCCGTCCGACGATATCCGGCACGATCCGAAAACGCATATTAGACGAAAATTAGACGTGTTGCATTTTGCAACTCAATTTTCAAGCTAAGTGCTTGAAAACATTGGTGACCCCTACGGGACTCGAACCCGTGTTTTCGCCGTGAGAGGGCGACGTCCTAACCGCTAGACGAAGGGGCCATGTGCTGCGGAAGGCGGGCAATTAGGGGGAGCTTGCTCATCCGTCAAGCACGTATCGGCACCAGACCGAGCCAGCGCTGCGCGACAGGCCAGCGGGGAAGCAGCAGGCGGTCGCACATCGCCGCCAACACGAGGGTGGCGCCGAACAACGGCATCGCCATCGCAAGCAATAGAATCGCGCCGATCAGCAGCGGCCCATAACGCGGCCGCGACAGCGGAACGGGTGCGCCCAGCGAGCCGTCCGGACGCCGGCGCCACCACATCACCACACCTGAAGCCGACAGGGTAGCGAGAAGCAACGCAGTGAGCGTGCCGAGCAACTGGTTGGCGACTCCGAACAGCGTGCCCTCATGTGCGGCGATTCCATAGCCGACCGCGCGATCGAGCCAGTGGCGCTCGGCGAAGTCGCGGCGGGAGGTGAGGGCGCCGCTGCGGCCGTCCACCGTGATGCTGGTGCGCAACGGCCGATTGGCGGCATCCGAAGTCACGGTCCACGCCGTGCCCCTGGCGGCGGGCGGCGCGAGAAGCACCGGCGGGGCGATGCCGAGCGGATAGACGGCCGCCACGACGCGATCGAGATCACCGCCGAGCGCCGGCGCGTGCGGCATCGTCATCCCTTCATGCTCGGCATGATCGCCCAGCATCGCGTTGCGTGCGCCGGTGGGCCAGTCCTGCGGTCCGTCGAGCGTCCCGGTGATTGCACGCACGTCCTTGAAATAGCTCCCCCAGAATTTGGCCCAGGGCAGCCCGGTCGAGATCAGGAAAAGCGCCAGCACCGCCACCCAGATCCCCGACACGGCATGCAGGTCGCGCCAGAACAGCCGCTTGCCGCCGCGCAGCCGCGGATAGAGCACGCCGCCCAGCCCCCGCGTGCGCCGCGGCCACCAGAGATAGAGCCCGGTCAGCAGCATCGTCACTGTCCAGCAGGCGGCGATCTCGACCAGCCAGCTCCCCGGATTGCCCGCGCGGAACGTGCCGTGCAGGTCGGAGATCACGCGCATCGGCCGTTCGCTCTCGGTCTCGGTGCGGAGGACGCGCAGGCGATACGGATCGACATAGACGCGCGTCTCGCGGCCGTCCCTGCCGAGGATGACGCGCGCCGCCTCGCCCGGTGCTTGCGGAAGCTGATATTTGTGCAGCACCGCCCCCGGAACCGCGGCGAGCGCGACTTTCACTTGCGCATCGGCGCTCGCTCGCGGCCCCGACGGCGTCAACGTGTCGTACGGCCGCTCCAGCCACGCTTCGATCTGCGGTTTCCACAAATAGATCGTCCCCGTCGTCGCGAGCCACAGGACGAAGGGCATGCAGAACAGCCCGGCATAGAAATGCCAGCGCCACACCGCATTGTACCAGCGCGCGCTCGTCGCCATCAGAACGCCGCCCGCACGCCGGCAAACACGCTGCGCCGTTCGACCGGGTAGAAGATCGCGCTCGCCGGTGTGTATTGCACCACCGCTGAGATATCCCCCGCCGCCTTGCGGCCGCCGAGGTTGCGCGCATCGGCGAACAACGTGAAGCGCTCATCGACCCGCGCCTCGGCGCTCAGCACGAACAGCACATAGCCGCTGGTGCGGAAGCTGTTGGCATAGTCCGCCCAGCCGCCGCGCGGCGTCCATTCGATATTGGGCGATACGTGCAGCGCTTCGCCGCCGAGCCGCAACTCGGCGCGGTAGAGATGCTCGGGGACCACCGGCAGGCGATTGTCGCCAAACTGGGCGTCGTCCCGGAAGCGGAAGTCACTCCACATATAGACCTGCCGCAGCCGAGCCCATGTGGCGAGATCGAGATCGAGCCCCAGCTCGACGCCCTGATGCCGTGTCTTTCCGGCGTTGAACGTGGCGGCGGGGATCGTCGGTGGCGCGATATTGTACTGGAGCAGTTCGCCGTCGAGATCCGCGCGATAGACGCTCAGATCGAAGCGCAACGGTCCGATCCTGCCGCGCCCGCCAATCTCCGCGGTCCAGCCGCGCTGTGCATCGAGCGGCACGAAGCTCGAGATCTGGGCAAGCTCGATAAAGCCCGGCAACTCGTGGCTGCGGCTGAGATTGGCGTAGAGCTGCACATTGCGCACCGGTTCGTAGAGCAACCCGAGCTTGGGCGAGAGCTGATCGAAGCTGGCACGGCCGCTCGCTATGGTCGGGAAGACCTGGTCCTGCCGCCGCAGCCCCGAGGTGTAGACTGCGCCTGCGATCAGCGTCAGCGCCGGCACCGGGCGCACGCGCGCCTCGGCATAGGCGTCGATCGTGCGAGCCTGCTGGTCGGCCGCGAAGGTCTTCGCGCCTTGCTCGCCGTTCACGTTGACGAAGCGGCGCGAGGCGATGTTGCCGAACCGCGCGGTCACGCCGGCGGTCAGCCCGAGCGCGCCGAAATTCTGGTCGAGCCGGGCATAGCTGCCCCAGTCGAGCGATTTCTGATCGATCACCTGATAGATCGGGTGATGGAGCTGTTTGGCGCTGAGGAACAGCCCGACATCGAGATTGCCGCTGCCGATCGCGATGCTCGTGCGATTTTGCAACCGCAGCGAATCGATGTCGCGCGCCTGATCTCCGACGGAGCTGCCGGTTTGCGGGGTGCTGGTCACCTGCGCATAAGTCAGCGCGCCGGGCAGCTCCTGCCGGATCGTCTGCGCGCTCGCGTAGAAGCGCGTCTCGACGCTCTCGCTCAGCCGCAGCCCGACATTGCCGTTGACTCGCAGTGCCTTGCGACGGGCATGATCGCGATCGCCGTCCGACCGGTCGCCGGCGATCGCCAGCCATGCGTCGCCGCGCGCATCGGCAAATCCCGCGCTCGCGAAACCGCGCAACGTGTCGAAGCTTCCGCCGTCGACGCGCAAATGCACGCCGTTCGACGAACGCCCGGTCGGCGTGACGCCGTTGATCGCGCCGCCGAGCGTCGAAGCGCCGAAGCGCAGCGCGTTCGCTCCGCGGAACACCTCGACATGCTGGAGGAAGGCGGGATCCAGCTCCTGGAAGTCGCCATTGTCGTCCGCGAGATTGATCGGCACACCGTCCTGCAGCAGCGTCAGCCCGCGCATGTGATAGCCGCGGCTGATCCCAGATCCGCGGATCGACAGGCGCACTTCCTGCCCGAAGCGCGGCTGGGCATAGACGCCGGGCGAGAAAGCGAGCGCGTCGCGGAGCGAGACCGCGACCTTCTCGTCGAAATCGCTGGCGGAGACGACATTGGCGCCGCCCGGCGTCTCGCCGACGCGCTGGATGGCTTCCTCGACCAGCCGTTCGGCAGTCACGACGATCTCGGTGTTGGAAGGCGCTTCCTGCGCCGCCGCGGGCACGGCCACGAGCAGCGGTGCGCCGAACGCGGCGCGAAGTATCAACGACATGATGGTTTTCCTCGACTGAACGAACAGCGCGCGCAGAGGCGCAGACGGCGTCAGGCGAGGAGGGGTGGGCCGGTCGAGAGCGGAGGCGGGGCGGCGAGGCCGCGGCCGGGGAAAGCCAGGAAAGCGGGGAGGGCCGGCGCATCGGCCTCGGCGGTCGGCGGCACCACGACGGGCAATGCGGCCAGCGTATCGGCCGGATGCGTAGCCGCTGCGAAGGCACAGGGCTGGTCCGGCGCGGGCTTGTGCTTCGGAGCCTTGTCGCCCAGCGCCGTGGCCAGCATAGCCTGGGCCTCGGCAGGCACGACGTGACTCACGCCGCTGCACCAGTTGAGCGTCACGCCATGGGCATTGGCGACCGGCATCCAGCCCGCAGGCACCAGCAATCGCAGCATCAACGCGCACGCCACGAGGAACAGCGCCATGCGCCGTCCGCTCGAATGCACGATGGAGCTGCCGGATTTCATCGCGCGGGCCTTCGCGCAGTTGGTCCGCCGCGGCAAGTGGACATTTTGTCCGCTTCAGCCGGTAACAGGGAGCCGCAGGCTGCCGTCGGGCTCGTAATGCAGCTCGCTATAGGCGGTCACCGCATCGAGCGGCAGCGGCCCATAGATATGCGGGAAGAGCTGCCCCCCGCGCGAGGCTTCCCATTTCACGGCCTCGCCCAACGCCTCGAGATCGACCGCGGCCAGCCACAGCCCATCCTGCCCGGCGAAATGCTTGTCGATCGTCTCCTGAAGCTGGGCCTCGGTGGAGAGGTGGATATAGCCGTCGGCCAGATCGACCGGCGCACCTGCGAAGCTGCCGTCGCGCTCTAGCGCGATCATCTGGTCGGCGGTGAGTACCTTATAGGCGATGGAATCGGGCATGCTTTCCCTCTTGGTCTCAGGCGACTACACCGGCGTTACCCATATTGTTCCCCGGCGAAGGCCGGGGCCCAGTATCGATGTCCCATGAGGCGCGCTGCCCGGCCAATTTCGACCGCGCTGCAACTGGGCCCCGGCCTTCGCCGGGGAACAGCATGTTGCCAATCTTACTGCCCGTCCTCGGGTCCCGCGGCCAGATCCTCGCTCGTCGTGGCATCGGGCGTCGGCTCGCCCGCAACCGCGCCATCGGCAAGGTTGACCTCGGCCTCGTCCTCGCTCTCCTCGATCCGCGCGGCCGAGACGACATGCTCGTCATCGGCGACGCGGAACAGGATCACGCCCTGCGTATTGCGCCCGGTGACGCGCACCGAGCCCACCGTGGTGCGGATCAATTTGGCCTGATCGGTGACCAGCATCAGCTGCTCGCCATTATGCGCCGGGAAGCTCGCCACCACCGGGCCGTTGCGATCCGAGCTTACGATGTTGGTGATGCCCTGGCCGCCGCGATTGGTGCGGCGATATTCGTACGCCGAGGTCCGCTTGCCATAGCCGTTCGCAGTGACGGTGAGGATGAACTCCTCGGCATCCTCGAACTCCTTCATCCGCTCCGGCGAAAGCGTGACTTCGCGGTCGCCTTCCTTCCACGGCGCGGCCTTGAGGTAGTCCTCGCGCTCCTGCGGCGTCGCGTCGAAGCCGCGCAGCACCGAGAGCGAGATGACTTCGTCGCCCTCGGCCAGCCGCGCACCGCGCACGCCGGTCGAATCACGGCTCTGGAACTCGCGCACGTCGGTCGAGGCGAAGCGGATCGCCTTGCCCTGCTTCGTCGCGAGCAGGACGTCGTCCTCCTCGGTGAGCAGCGACACGCCGATCAGGCGGTCCTCGGATCCCTCCTCGAACTTCATCGCGATCTTGCCGTTGGTGCGGATATTGGCGAACGCATCCATCGAGTTGCGGCGCACCGAACCCTTGGCCGTCGCGAACATCACGTGGAGATCGCCCCAGGCATTCTCGTCCTCCGGCAGCGGCAGCACGGTCGAGATCGTCTCGCCGGTCGCCAGCGGCAGCAGGTTGATCATCGGCCGTCCGCGCGTGGCGGGCCCGCCCTCGGGCAGGCGCCACACCTTCATGCGATAGACCTTGCCCTCGGTCGAGAAGAACAGAACCGGCGTGTGAGTCGACGTGACGAACAGGTGCGTGACCGCATCCTCATCCTTGGTCGCCATGCCGGCGCGGCCCTTGCCGCCCTTGTTCTGCGCGCGGAAGGTGTCGAGCGGCGTGCGCTTGATATAGCCTTCCATGGTCACGGTGACGACCATGTCCTCGCGCTCGATCAGGTCTTCGTCCTCGATCCCGTCGGCGGCGGCGGCGATCTCGGTGCGGCGCGGCGTCGCATATTGGTCCCGGACCGCGGTCAGCTCCTCGACGATGACTTCGTAGAGCTTGGCGCGGTTGCCGAGGATCTCGAGCAGTTCGGCGATCGTCTCGGCGAGCTTGGCGAGTTCGTCGCCGATCTCGTCGCGGCCCAGTGCCGTCAGGCGATGGAGGCGCAGATCGAGGATCGCGCGAACCTGCACTTCGCTCAGCCGATAGCTGTCGCCGGAGACTTCGGTGTCGATCGCCTCGACGAGGCGGATATACGGTGCGATCTCGGCGATCGGCCATTCGCGGGTGAGCAGCCGGTCTCGCGCGACGGCGGGGCTCGGCGAGCTGCGGATGATCTTCACCACCTCGTCGAGATTCGTCACCGCGATGACGAGGCCGAGCAAGATGTGCGCACGGTCGCGCGCCTTGGCGAGCTCGAACTTCGAGCGCCGGGTGATGACCTCTTCGCGGAACTTGACGAACGCCTCGATGATATCGCGCAGGTTGAGCAGCTCGGGGCGCCCGCCGCGGATCGCGAGGATGTTGGCCGGGAAGGAGGATTGCGCCGGCGTGTTCCGCCAGAGCTGGTTGAGCACGACTTCGGGAGTTGCGTCGCGCTTCAGGTCGATGACGATGCGCACGCCTTCGCGGCTCGATTCGTCGCGAATGTCGCTGACGCCTTCGATCCGCTTTTCCTTGGCGGCCTCGGCGATCTTCTCGACCAGCGCGTTCTTGCCCTGCTGGTACGGAATTTCGGTGAGTACGATCGAGCGCCGCTCGCCGCGCTGCTCGGTGGTATGGCGGCTGCGCACCATGATCGATCCGCGGCCGGTCTGATAGGCCGAGCGGCAGCCACTGCGGCCGAGGATGATCGCGCCGGTCGGGAAGTCCGGACCGGGGACGATCTCCATCAGTTCCTCGAGCGAGATTGCGCCGTTCTCGATATAAGCGAGGCAGGCGTTGATCACTTCGCCGAGGTTGTGCGGCGGGATGTTGGTCGCCATGCCGACCGCGATGCCGCCGGCGCCATTGACCAGCAGATTTGGGTAGCGCGCGGGCAGGACCGTCGGCTCGCTTTCCGAGCCGTCATAATTGTCCTGGAAGTCGACCGTGTCCTTGTCGATGTCGTCGAGCAGGGCCGAGGCGACTCGGGCGAGCCGCGCTTCGGTGTAACGCATCGCCGCGGGCGGATCGGGATCCATCGAGCCGAAATTGCCCTGGCCGTCGATCAGCGGCACGCGCATCGCCCAATCCTGGGCCATGCGCGCCATCGCGTCGTAGATCGAGCTGTCGCCGTGCGGGTGATATTTACCCATCACGTCACCGACGAGGCGGGCAGACTTGCGATAGGCGCGGCCGGCGACATAGCCGCCTTCCTGCGCGGCGTAGAGAATGCGGCGGTGGACCGGCTTGAGACCATCACGAACGTCAGGGAGGGCGCGCGCCACGATCACGCTCATCGCGTAATCGAGGTACGAGGTCTTCATCTCGTCGACGATCGAGATCGGGGTAATATCGGAAGGGTCGGCGAGCAGGGTCTCGTCGGTCAAAGGATCATGCTTTCGGAGTTTGTTACGTTACATGTGGCTCTAGCGTGCCCGATACCACCTGCCAACCCGCGCGTGCGCGTGTACGCGCGCGTGAGGCATGGATTTGGCTTCAGCTCAGCGTGACGCCGCAGGCGGCCGCGACGGTCATTGGATTGCCGACCGGCAGCGACGCGAGCATCTCGTCGCCCAGCGCCTTTACGAAGGCGCCATCGCTGGCCAATCCGCGCTTCTTGAGAGCATCGTCGGTCATCTTGTCGGTCAGCGGCGTGAGCGCCGCCCTGATCTTCGTCAGCTGCGAATCGCTGCCGGCCTTGGCGATCTCCTCGGCGGCGCCCTGGAGCACCGAAAGTGTGCCGAAGCACAGCATGTCGCGGCGGAAGGGGTCGCTCGGCAATCGCGCCGGCGCGGGGCTGCGCGCGATCGGAAAGCGCTTGTCGCAGAGTGGGGCGAGCGTCTTTGCCTGCTCGGGTGTGAGCGCTGCGTCCTTACCCACCTGCTCGGAAAGCGCGTTGAGCTGGTCGAAGAACGAGCCGGCGCCAGGCTTCGCCTTGGCCGATTGCATCGCGAGATAAGTAAATTGCGAGGTCAGCTGCAGCGGCGACTTGCTCGACGAATCCACGATGGTGACCGCCTGCGCGCAGGTCATGGCGGCCTTGGCGTTGTCGGCATACAATGTGGCGGTCTGGAACATGAGCGCGAGCACGGTCAGCATGAAACGAACTTCCCCCCGGTAAACCGGGCCAGTTTAAGCGGTATTGGCGATCGAACGCCAGTCGCGGAACGATTACGGGCGTTCAATCGTCGTTCAGGGCGCGCTTGCCATCGCTAACTCATCTGCGTCCGCTTGAACGGCGCGCGGCAGACATTTACAGGGGCCGCCGACCAGTATGCCGTTCCCACGAGGAGAGTTGTACATGAAGTTCGTTTCGAAGCTCGCGCTGGCCGCCGCGCTGACGCTGGGCGCCTCCGCTGTGGGCATCACGCCGGCGCTGGCGCAGAAGGCGGACAAGAAGGCGGAACCCCAGCTCAAGGTGAGCGACGCGTTCCGCAAGGCGGCCGTTGCCGCGGAGACCGCGCTGAAGGCCAAGGATCTCGCCACCGCGGATACGCAGCTCACCGCTGCCGAAACCGTCGCCGCGAACGACGATGAGAAATATTATTCGGGCTTCCTGCGTCTCCAGCTCGAACTCGAGAAGAAGAACGAAGCGGGCCAGATGAAGGCGCTCGGCGCCCTCGCCAGCAATCCCAAGACGCCGCCCGATCGGGCCAAGGTCTATGGTGCGATCTACAATTACATGGTCGGCTCGCAATATCTCGCCCAGAAGAAGCCGGCGGAGGCCATCGCGCCGCTGCTCAAGGCGCGCGAGCTTGGATCCACCCAGGAAGATCTCCCCGTGCTGCTCGCCAACGCCTATGCCGCCACCGGCAAGCCGGTCGAATCGATCGGCGAAGTGAATCGCGCGATCCAGGCGAGCAAGGCCGCGGGCCGCAAGCCGCCGGTCGATTGGTACAAATTCGCGATCCCGCGCGTGAACGCCACCGGCGATCGCGCCGCGATGGCCGATTGGCTGAAGCGCTACATCGCCGAATATCCCACCGTGCAGAACTGGCGCTGGGCGATCCAGGTCTATCGTCAGGGCGCTCCGGCCACCGGCAAGACCGAGAAGATGAACCTGTACCGGCTGATGCGTGCCACCAATGCGCTGGCCGATCGCGGCGACTATGCCGATTACGCCTTCGCCGCGCAGCAATCCGGCCTGCCTTGGGAAGCGGTCGCGGTGATCGACGAGGGCCGCAAGTCGGGCAAGATTCCCGCTGCCGACGCCGATGTGCAGCGCACCTACACCGCATCGCAAACCGCGGTGAAATCGGAAGGCTCGCTCGAAGGTCTCGCCAAGCAGGCCGCGGCCGGCAAGGACGGCAAGACCGCGCAGCAGACCGCCGACGCCTTCCTCGCATCGGGCAATTACGCTCGCGCGCTCGAGCTCTACGATCTGTCGCTCCAGAAGGGCAGCGTCGATGCCGACGAAGTGAACCTCAACCGAGGCGTCGCGCTGCGTGCGCTCGGCCGCAAGGACGAGGCGCGCACGGCCTTCCAGGCGATCAAGGGTGCACATGCCAATCTGGCGCTGCTGTGGCAGGCCTCGATCGACTTCCCGCCGCTCGCCTGAGCGAAACGGCCAGTGCAAACAGGGAAGGGGCGGCAGCGATGTCGCCCCTTTTCACATTTCGGGAACGGGGACGCCCGGCAGCGCCTTCGACGTGCGAATCGTCAGCGACGTCTTCACATGCTCGACATTGGGCGCGGTGGTCAGCTTGGTCGTCAGGATCTGCTGGAAGCTCTGCAGATCGGGCGCGACGATCTTGAGGATGAAGTCGATTTCGCCGTTGAGCATATGGCATTCGCGGACCTCGGGAATGTCCGCCACCAGCTGCTCGAATGCGCGCAAATCGCTCTCGGCCTGGCTCTTGAGGCTCACCATCGCGAAGACGGTGAGGTTGTAGCCCAATGCGGCCGGATCGAGCGCGGCGTGATAACCGCTGATCGCGCCCTGCTGCTCGAGCGCGCGCACGCGGCGCAGGCAGGGCGGCGCAGTCAGCCCGACACGCTCCGCCAGCTCGACATTGGTCATCCGGCCATTATCTTGCAGCAGCCCCAGGATCCGTACGTCGATATCGTCGAATCGCATGGGTTCGTCTCTTTCATTGTGGATTCGTTGCATGCAGGGGTTGCTAGACTATAAGATAATTACAACGCAACGCAATTGTCCCACAATGCGACGTGCCGAAATGGACTGTATCTAGGGCCTCCCCTGAGCATTAAGAATTTATTGAAGGCGCACTTCCGCGCCGGGGGATCTTGGCAGGCGCGTGCGCTTCGACGACACTCTCGAGACCGTGCTAGCGGCTGATTTGGGTACGCCTTATGGCGTCCAGTCGGCGTGGCGCCAGCTCGTCGATCTGATCGGTCGCCGCCGCGTGCCCCCTGCCACGAGGGCGATGGCGACTCTGCGCGCGATCAGGAGCGAAGTGCCGAGGCAGGTGCGTGTCGCCAGCGCGCGCGCGCTCGAATTTTCCAATCCACCGGCACCTTTGGTGCGGCTGTTTGCGCGCGATGATCTGCCGATCGCGATTCCCGTGCTGCGTAGCGCCCGGCTCTCGGCGTCCGAGTGGATCCAGCTGCTTCCCGACCTCACCCCCGCCGCGCGAACGATCCTGCGCAACCGGCGTGATCTGCCGCCCGCGGTCCAGCGTGCGCTCGAAAGCTTCGGACCGGTCGATTTCGTGCTGCCGAACGACGCCGGGGTTTCGGAAACCGGTGTCGAGCACGCCCGCGTGACAGAAGTTGTGGATAGTTCTGCCGGATCGATTGCGGAGGCGGAGCCGGACGCGCAGAACCTGACAATGGACCACAGCGAGAGGATCTCGGCCGCGGCGTCCCGGGACGCGCTGGCACGGCCGGCCGCGCAACCGGCGCGGATCGAGGACGAGGGTCCGTTCGAAATCGCCGAGGTCGTCGCGCGAATCGACGCGTTCTGGCGCAATCGCGAAGAGGCGGGCCCCGTGCCGACGCCCGCGCCGCCAGTCGTCGAGCAGTTCCGCTTCGAAACCGACGAGAAGGGCGTGGTCCGCTGGGTCGACGGCGTCAGCCGTGCGGCGGTGATCGGCCTTTCGCTCGATCTGCTGGGGATCGACGGCTCGCAGATCGACGGCATCGCCGCGGGGGCGTTCCGTCGCCGCGCCGGCTTCTCCACCGCACGGATGCACATCGAGGGCAGTTCGGATGCCGCCGGGGACTGGCTGATTTCCGCCATCCCGGTGTTCGATCCCGCCAATGGCCGCTTCACCGGCTATCGCGGCACCGCCCGTCGCCCGCGCACCGACGAGCGCGCGGAGCCTGTGCGCGTGCCGGTCGGCTCGCCCGCCGAATCGCTGCGCCAGCTCGTCCACGAATTGCGCACGCCGACCAACGCTATTGCCGGCTTCGCCGAGATGATCGAGACGCAGATGCTCGGCCCCGTCGCCGGGATCTACCGCGATCGCGCCAATGTCATCCGCAGCCAGGCGCGTGAGTTGCTCGGTGCGATCGACGATCTCGATCTCGCCGCCCGGATCGACAGCGCGGCGCTGTCGCTGGTCCCCGGCCGGGTGCCGCTGCGCCCCCTGCTCGCGACGATCGCCGACGATCTGGCGGCGTTGCTGGAGCTGCGCGGCTCGATGATCGCCTTGCCGATCGAGGACTTGACCGTCGCCGGTGATCGCCGCGCGGTCGAGCGGTTGCTCGCGCGGCTGATGGCGACTTTGGTGTCGGCCAGTGCCCCGGGCGAGCGGATCGGCGTCAACATGGCGCTGGAGAGCGATCAGAAGGTCGCAGTGGCGATCGATCGTCCCCGGGCGCTCGCCGATTATCCCGGCGATTCGGTGCTCGGCATCGACGACGAACGCGAGGATGCGACGCTGCTCGGCACCGGCTTCGCGCTGCGCCTCGCCCGCAATCTCGCGCGCGAGCTCGGCGGGAGCCTCGTGATCGAGCCGTCGATCTTGACTTTGCGGCTCCCCGCCGCCGTAACCAGCCAGGTGGGCCAGGCGATCTGAACTGACGGTGGGGGACCGCCACTCCGGCACGGGCTATCGCCCGCCAGCACCGCTGCCCGCCACGCTGGTGCAGTGGCCCGAGAGCTTCGGCACGCGCTTCACGGTCTTCGTCGATACCGAGGAAGAGTTCGACTGGAGCACCTCCTTCAGTCGCGACGCGCGCGGCACCGGCCACATGGCTGCTATGCCCGAAGCGCATGCTCGCTTCGCCGCACACGGCGTCCCGCTCACCTGGCTGGTCGACCACCCCATCGCCACTTGTCAGCGCTCTGCCGAGATATTGCGCCGCCTGATCGAGGATGGCCGTTCGGCGGTCGGCACCCAGCTCCATCCCTGGGTGAACCCGCCTTTCGAGGAAGAAGTGAGCCTCCGCAACAGCTTCGCAGGCAACCTTCCCGCAGGGCTCGAAGAAGCCAAGCTGGCTGTGCTCACCGATGCCATCGCCTCGGCCTTCGGCAGGCGCCCGCTAATCTATCGCGCCGGGCGCTACGGTGTCGGCCCGAACACCTTCGCCGCGCTCGCCCGGCTCGGCTATCGCGCCGATAGCTCGATGCGCGCGCGCTACGATTACAGCCCGGACGGCGGCCCCGACTTCGCCGCGATCCCCAACCATGTTTTCCGCACCGGCCCGGATGGGTCGATCGTCGAACTACCTTTGACCACGGTTTTCACCGGCGCGCTCCGTCGTGGCGGTGCCAGCCTCCATCGCCGGCTGGGCAGCCTGCCGCGCGGCCGCGGCATCGCCGCGCGCCTCCACCTTCTCTCACGCGTGGCGCTGACGCCCGAGGACATGCCGCTCGACGATGCGCTCGAAGCAGTGCGGATAGCAGTGGGCGAGGGGGTGCGTGTGCTCAATTTCAGCTTCCATTCGCCCTCGGTAGAGCCCGGCCACACCCCCTATGTCCGCGACGTCGCCGACCTCGCGGCCTTCTATCGCTGGTGGGATGCGGTCTTCGCGCTGCTGGCGCGGCTGGACGTTGCGCCGGCATCGCTCGCCGAGCTGCTCGACGCGGCTTGCGGCGCGGCCCCATCCTCCGCTACTGCCGCGGGCGCTGGGGGCCTGTAGCTCAACGGTTAGAGCTGGCCGCTCATAACGGCTAGGTTGCGGGTTCGAGTCCTGCCGGGCCCACCAGCGCCTGCCGCAATAGTTCGCCAGGTGCCTTGTGCCCCGGTTCGCGAAGCTCTAAGCGGCCCGACGTCGGGGAGTGGCGCAGCCTGGTAGCGCATCTGGTTTGGGACCAGAGGGTCGCAGGTTCGAATCCTGTCTCCCCGACCACTTTCCCAAGCACTTGCATTGCGACCCCTCTGGTGGGCGGTCTTGCGGCATGATGCGCCGCTTGCAATGTAGGATTTCGTCTGGCGCAGTAGGGCGCGGCCGCAGACGCCGCCGCTCTTTGAACCTGGTGCAACAATCAGCCGCTTGCGCACGAAAATTTCGGCGTTGCGTAATTTTATGAGCGAATCCGCGGGAAAAGTGCGAAGTTAAGCCGGCGAAATCCTACAGGCACGTGCGAATCGGCAGTCTTCGGGCCGCATCAATCCGGATCGCTTTCCACGGCGGCCGCAGCCGGCAATTCGTCCGGAACCCCGTTCAGCGCCCGCGCCAGCCTGTCGCCGTCCAGCGCGCCCTCCCAGCGCGCCACGACGATCGTCGCAACGGCGTTGCCCATGAAGTTGGTCAGGCTGCGGCATTCGCTCATGAAGCGGTCGACACCCAGGATCAGCGCCATCCCCGCGATCGGCACCTTGGGCACGATCGCCAGCGTCGCGGCCAGGGTGATGAAGCCGGATCCGGTCACTCCGGCCGCGCCCTTCGAGCTCAGCATCGCCACGCCGAGCAGCGCGATTTGCTCGCCCAACGTCAGCTGCACCCCCGTCGCCTGCGCGATGAACAGGGCCGCCAGCGTCATGTAGATGTTGGTGCCGTCGAGGTTGAACGAATAGCCGGTGGGCACCACCACGCCGACCACTTCCTTGTCGCACCCCGCGCGCTCCATCTTCTGGATGAGGGCGGGCAGGGCGGCCTCGGACGAGGAGGTGCCGAGCACGAGCAGCAATTCCGCCTTGAGGTAGCGGATCAGCTTGAGGATCGAAAAGCCGTTGAGCGCCGCGACCGCCCCCAGCACTCCCAGCACGAAGATCAGGGCAGTGAGGTAAAAGGTCCCCACCAGCGCACCGAGGCTCAACAGGCTGCCCAGCCCATATTTGCCGATCGTGAAGGCCATGGCTCCGAAGGCGCCGACGGGCGCCGCCCACATCACGATCGTCACCAGCCGGAACACCACGAGGGCGACTCGCTCGAGCATGTCGGTAACCGCCCGCGCGGGCTCGCCGACCAGTGCCAGCGAGACGCCGAACAGCACCGCCACGAACAGGATCTGGAGGATCGACCCGCTGGTGAACGCCGACACCAGGGTCGTGGGAATTATAGAGAGCAGGAACCCGGTGACGCTGGTCTCGTGCGCCTTTTCCTCATAGCCGTGAACCGCCGCCGCGTTGAGCGTGGACGGATCGACATGCATTCCGGCGCCTGGCTGGACGACATGCGCGACGACGAGGCCGACGATCAGCGCCAGGGTGGAGAAGAACAGGAAATAGGCAAAGGCCTTGGCCACCACGCGCCCCAGCGCCGCAAGCTGGCGCGATCCCGCGATCCCGGTCACCACGGTGAGGAAGATCACCGGCGGGATGATCATCTTGACGAGGTTGATGAAGCCCTCGCCGAGCGGCTGCAGGCTCGCCCCGAATGCGGGCCAGAACGCCCCGACAGCGACTCCGGCGATGATGCCGATCAGCACCCAGAAATAGAGCAGGCGCCAGAACGGCTGCCTCTGCCCGTGCTCCGCTCTGATCGGCCCCATCCCAATTCCCTTCGCGCTTTGTCTATGCCGGTCGCGGGCCCGCCCCAAATGGAAAAGGGCGCCCCCTTGCGGGAGCGCCCTTCCTAACTCTCAGCTCCGGCCCGTTCGAGCCGGAACGCCGATCAATGCGCGTTCGCCTCGGCGGCGTCGGCCTTGTTCTCTTCGACGTCGGCAGCGTTCTCGAGCACGTCCGCGGCGGCGGCGTTCGAGGTGTTGTCGGCGGCGTCGTCATAGATCGCGGCGTTCGCCTCGTGGCTGTCGGCGACGTTCTCGGCAGTGGTGTTGGTGGTGCCGCCGTTGCAAGCCGCGAGCGACATCAGGCCGGCGGTCGCAGCAACAATGAGGATCTTCTTCATGTGGGTTGCTCCCATGGAACATTAAACGTTTCGCACCCGGCCCGAATGCCGACGCGAAGGTGCTGAAATAGCGGTCGTTGCGTCTCCGTCAATCGCAAATGCGTCGAAACGCAAAATTTCTGCCACTTTTTTGCCCGATTTCGGACATTCGAGCGCCTTGACGCTACGGCGGTCAGTGCGCGGCGGGCGCCACCTTGCCGATATCCGCGGGCGCATTTGCGACGATCGCGAGCAACGCCGTCCACGCTGCCACATTCTGGCGCAGCTGCTCGGGATCGATCTTGTCGAGCGTGTCGTCGGGCGTGTGGTGATAATCGAAATAGCGCAGCCCCGATTGGCCGAGGTCGATCCCCGCGACGCCGGTGCGCAGCACGGGCCCGACATCGGTGCCGCCGCCCGCATTGGCCCGTCCGCGTGAAATGCCGAGCGGAGAAAGCGCGATAGCGAGCCGATCGCCTACGGCCTTGGCGCTCTCGGGCAGGTTGGTCTCGAACTTCCACACCCGATCGGCGCCGAAATCCGATTCCGATGCGAAGACGTGGCGCTCGCCGGCATGCGCCTTGGCATAGGCTTCGCCGCCGAACCCGCCGACTTCCTCGGCGCCGAACCAGACGACGCGAATCGTCCGGCGCGGCTGACCGGCGTCCATGATCCGCTTCGCCGCCGCGGTGGTGATACCCACGCCCGAGGCGTCGTCGATCGCGCCGGTGCCGAGATCCCAGCTGTCGAGATGCCCGCCGATCAGCACGATGCCGGCGCCGGGATCGCTGCCTGGCACATCGGCGATGACGTTGCCCGATTCGGCTTCGCCCTTGAATTCGGGCGTGACGAGCAGCTTCAGCCGCACCGGCCCGCGCTTGAGCAGCCGTTCGAGCTGGTCGGCATCAGGGAGCGACAGCGCCGCCGCCGCGATCGGCTTCACGCCCGCCGCCCAGTTGGTCACGCCGGTGTGCGGATTGCGGTGATGATCGGTGCCGATCGAGCGAATCAGGATCGCCGCCGCGCCCTTTGTC
>Ga0209257_1000486_pt1 | contig 71627 bp, 68 predicted proteins | sample AraplaCvi_mCL_r2_FD_184277 | JGI IMG/M metagenome (GOLD analysis project Ga0209257, IMG submission 184277) | Arabidopsis root microbial communities from North Carolina, USA - plate scrape MF_Cvi_mCL_r2 (SPAdes) (version 2) | ecosystem: Host-associated > Plants > Roots > Endosphere | place: USA...
CACTCTGCATTGCAGTGGGCGACACCATCCGAATTCGCCCGACAGGCCAGGGAAAAGGCCAGCTTGAACTCAGCCGTGAAGCCGGAAATTTCTACTTAAGGCCGGTACTAATTTTGGGGTAGGGTCAGTAGCCGCAGCGATCCTTGATCTCCAGTTTGTAGGTGCGCGCCTTAATAAAGCCGCCTTTCGCATCGCGTGCAAAGCTGTTCTGCGTCGTTTTGGATCGGTGCCAGGTCTGTCATTTGGACAGACGAGGCTATGCTCTAAATATCAATGCGCGAAATCAGCGAAATTTGCAACTTAAGATCTATCGAATAACTGAACTAGCAGTCCGAATGATAGACCTGGCACTGGGCCAGAACGATAGACCTGACACTGGGTCATTGGGATCTGTCAAATGAGAGCAGTAGCTACCTGAATGACAGACTTGGCACCGGCTCATGGAGCCGGCTCACGAAGGGGGTATTCCTAGGTTTCGGCAACACGGCGCATGCGGACGCGGCACATCCTTCTCCTCGATCAGCTATCTGTGCCTAACCTCCCCACCCTTCGCAATGCAACGCCAGCACCGCCCTCGCATTACATACGCTCTTAGCGATTTGGCCGCCAACCATCAACCAGCCGACACATGCTCTCTTTTCTTCCATACTTCATAAATGGTGAGCTCCAGGTCCGCTTTACCGTCATTGCGCAATCGAAATACATTTTTGGAGCGCCATCCGGTTGAGGGCATTACCGCATCAAAACTCAAGGTATTATTGCCCGAAACAAGATTCTGAATTTCAAATTCTTCGCCATCAGAAATGCATACACCGACTACATGAAAACTGTCGCCGCTAAAAGAAATATCAAATGAAACGTCTGAATCTTCATCTTCGGTCACCCATACACCGACAAAAGCGTGCTCTTCCGCCGGGTTAATTACATTTGTCATTGTCTCTCCTCCGATTTTCCAAGGGTTACGCCAGAATGAGTTTCTACGGACATGTCTTTTCCTTCGGCCAGTCAGCAGGCTTCGGCTTTCTCACATCTTTGCCTGTTTGATGGTTTTTACAAATAATGAAATTGGGATTAGTCGGATCAATTTTACAGTGCTTATACGGGTTCGCGGTGTTCTGTCCCGATGTCCCACCTGTCGCACCACGCTCACCACGACCGCCGGCGGCCATGGGATCTCCGGCTACCCATTCAACCGCATTATTAATTTCTGTTCTGTAGGCGTCACTGATCATTGATCCAACTGTATACCCGCCAAGTCCAGCGGCTACCACCCACCCCACTGGATTGCTCGCCATTCCCGCGCCTTCCGCTGCGCCAGCTCCCATTCCTACTCCCGCTGGTAATGCGAGCGAACTACGACCAGTAGGGTCTACCAAGAGATTGGGACGTCCTTCAACATAGCCGTAGGTGTTGACCCCGCCGCGCAGACCAATCGGGTCACTCTCAATGTAACGTCCCGTCTGCGGATCGTAGTCCCTGAAGTAGTTGTAGTGCAGATTACTCTCGCGATCAAATTGCTGTCCTGGGAAGCGCTGGTTGAACACGAAGGCGGTTTGGCCTGTCGGTCGCGCGTTAGCTGCATCTTTGCCGAATGGATCGCTATCCCATTGCCAAACTATTGCGCCGTCAACGTTTGTGATTACACGGGGCGTATTGAGCTGATCGGTGTGGAGAAAGTAGGCCGCGGCTTCGCCGATTGACTGGGCTGCGGTTTCCGTAACTGCGATCGGCACGTCATCCAGGTATACGTATTCGGTTAGCGCACTGCCCGTGCTCTCAGCGATCAGCTTCCCGCTTTGGTCGTAATGATAGACGGTGCTCGCCGTCGGCGTGGTCTTCTGCACGCGCTGACCGAGGGCGTTGATCTTGTACGTCACCATGCCAATTGCAGTGTTGGCCGAGACCATCCGGCCGCGCGCGTCGTAATTGAACGCTGCGCTGCCGTTGTTGGTGATGCTGCCGTTGGCGTCGGTGGCAATGCTCGTGTTCTGGCTGCCGCTGAGCTGCGTCAGGCGATTGCTGGTTGTGCCGTAAATGTAGTTGGTCACAGAGGCACCGTTGACATACTGCGTGCGGTTACCCACTGCATCATAGCTGTAGCCAAGGCTGCGCTGCGTCCGCTGTTCGCTGGTCAGGCGGTCTAGCTCATCGTAGCCATATGTGCGGTTGTTGGCACTGTTGCCACCATCGGTCACGCCAGTAATGCGGCTGGCGGCATCGTAGGACACCGTCTGGACCTGGCCGTTAAGCGTGTAGCTGGTCATGCGGCCGTCAAGATCGTAAGTGCGCGCATAGGTCTGGCCGTTACCAAACACCAAGGACTTCAATTGTCCATCTGGCTGATATGTGATTTGGCTCGCCAGTAGCTGGGTCACGCCGGACTGTATAGAGCTGATCTCGCTGATACGACCGCCAATGTCGCGAACGTAGTTGACCGAACGCCCGCTCGGGTAATCAATGCCGGCCAGCTTGCCTGCATTGTCGTAGCGATAGCCTGTGGTGTAACCCTGACCGCCAATCGTTCGGACTTCGCTTGCCATGCGCCCGTGCTGCGTGTAGGTGTACTGGGTGCTGCCGCTGACGTCAGTGATCGAAGTCAGACGGCCAATGCCGAACTGGCCCTTGTCGTACACATAAGTCGCACTGGTATTGTCGGCATAGGTCACCAGCGTGACCCGGTTCAGCGCGTCGTACTGGAAGGTTGTGGTCTGATTCTTGGCATCGGTCCGTGTCACTACATTGCCGGCTGCATCATAAGTGCTCGTCGTGATGCCAGTGTCGGGGCTCGTGGTTTGGCGCAGGTTGCCCATGCCGTCAATCGAATAGCTGGTAACCAAATTGCGGCCGTCGGTTACCTGCACCAATTGGTCGCGACCGTCGTATCCAAACAGTGTCGAGACCAGTGCTGGATCGACGTTCTTAGTGCGACGCCCAAGAACATCGTACTCGATGGTCGTTACCCTGTTCAAAGGATCGGTCACCTTGGTAACCTGACCTGCCAGGTTGTACTCATATTTCGTGGTTGTATTCTGCTGTGCCGCCGCCGCACAGCAAAAGGCCGCACCCAGCGCAAAAGTCGTCAGGCGCTTCATTGTTGGGCTCCGGTGATCTGTTTCAAGCGGTTCAGGGTGTCGAATACGCGGCTAAGCTGGCGTGTCAGTGTCCCGCCAGCGTCGCGTACCTGTTCGCTGATTTTGTTGCCCACCAGATCGAGCGTGTAACTGATGTTGTTGCCGTAGCTATCCGTAATGCCAGTCAAGCGGTGCGCGTCGTCGTACTGGTAGGTTATGTTGGAACCATCAGGTAAGGTGACAGTCCTAATGTTTCCTACGCCGTCATAGATGTAGGTGGTGACCTCGCCACCTACAGACACCGAATCGAGCCAGCCGCGTGGACCGTAAACGTAGTTGGTTGTCAGGCCATTTGGATCGGTGATGCTGCCGACCCGGCCATTCATGTCGTAATTGGAGTAACTCGTGACATGGCCTGCCGCATTGGTCACTGTCGCTAAGTTGTTCTGGCTATCGTACGTCATTGTTGTGCTGGTGCCTGGGCCTACGGTCGTTAGCGGTTGGCCGAACTGGTTGTAGGTGAAAGTCCATGTCTGCGGCGCCCCAATGGTCGTGGCGCCGAATGCTTGCGAGCCATTGCTATCTGAAGTAGCCTGGATCACTTTTGTCAGCATGTTGCCGTTGCTGTCATAGGTGAAACGGGTAATGCGCAATGGCTCAGCAATGCCGGTGCGCAGACGCATGGTCGGGTGCCACTCGGTCGTAGTGGTGCGTGCTAGCGTAGTGCCTTGAGCTTCCGTCCGGCTGGTTTCAAGGTTGCGGGAATTTTCGTAGGTGTAGACGGTTTTGCTGCCTAACCAATCTTTGCTCGACGAGACATTGTTGTTCGAATCGTAGATTCGCTCACGCATGCTATTACAACCTTCGCAGGGCTGGTCGAGCCCCGTCACTTTTGAAACACCAAGGCTTACTTTGAAGTTGTACTTGCGGACGACGAATTCTGGCGCTGCGGCGGTGCCAACATTCGAAGTGACCGTCACGACATTCGAACCATCGCTAGCTCGACCTCCGTACGAGATAGTCGTCTTATCGACGCCCCCGGCGTGTTCGGAAGAAATGGCGCGGTTGTCGCAGCTCCATCCCCACGTGGCAAAGCGGATGCCATTTTCGTCGGTAATGCCTGTCAATGAATTCGGTAATTGAACGGATCCGCCTCCACAGGAATTGCCTCCATTAATCAGGCGCCACTCGTTATAGTGGTATTTGCGTGTCTTATTTCCTGGGTACGTCACATCCGTCAGGTTATTTGCAAGACATGTCGCACTACTAGGGTTAAACCAATCACAGCCTGCGCTTTCCCCATCATATTTGTAGAAGTATTCCTGTCCAGCAGGGTCGATTGCCTTGCTCACTCGTTTTTTTGCGTCGTATTCGAATTGAATCTGACGTCCCCAGTTGTCCGTCACGCAAACAGCAAGATCTGCGGCTATGGCGGGCCCGCCTTGCACATTTGCACAGACCGGAGCATCTTCGGGGATGCGCGCGCTGGCAGTGTCGTTGGAATTGCCTGTGCTGTAAGTGAATCGTTGCCATGCGCCTGAGGGCGACGTAACGCTGATCAGCCGGCCGTTAGCGTCGTACTGTTCCACGTTGCGGTCCACCGTAGTGAAGCTCCAGCTGACTGGCGTGACGCCATCGGGTGCATATTGCGCATTCAGCCGCTCGTTGACATCAGCATCCGCAATCCATTGGTTGCCCGTACGATTGAAAATATTGAGCTTGCCATCGGGGCGACTAACGACGGCGGATTGCCCGCTTGAATCGGATTTTGGCAACTCACAATAGGTGAAGTTATCGGGAGATCGACGAAAGCATTGCATGGGAGCCTGGCTAGAGCGAACCCAGATTTTGCGGTCGAGTATCGAACTCCAGCGGCTGCCGAATACACCTTTGGCGTCTATGAGGCCGGAGAATTGACCGCCATTGTAAGTACGGACAAGTTCGAGCGGCAGCCCAGCGGTGCTTGGTATGAAATCCACCTCCCGTTGCACCTTGGTTCCGGACCCGGGTGAGATAGGGTTGCCGCAGGAAGGTTGGTTGTCTTGCGGATTAGCGGGGCAGAAAGGACCGTTGGCCTTGGGCGATGAAGGGATTGGCTCATTGATCTTGTCAACAAATTCGCACTGAAGCGTACTATAGAAATACTTGAACCGTCCGCTAGTTCCACAGGCATATGCATGGAAATAGTACCAAAGCCACGTACCAGGCGGTTGGGTCCGGTCATAATACCAACCCGCTGCGTAACTAGTTGGAGTGGTAGAAGGAGCGGCGCCGCAAATTGGAACGGGGTCTTCACCAATTCTGGTCGCCAGGCTGACGCACTCGGAGAAGAGCGCCTCGGCTGTTACGTAATCACCTACCCACAACCAGGAATTGCCGCTTGGCCCACTCGGTATGAGTTCTGCACTCGCATTTGCGCTGAACAACAAGCTGGCAAGCGAAGCCACCTTCCACGTCATTCTCATGAAATTGCCCTAGATCAACATTAATTGGACAACCATATCATATTCACTAATAAATTATTCTCACCAAATCCCACACGCAATGCGGCAGTTCGAGGAAAAAGGAGATGGCGTCCGAGCGCACTCATGACCATGTAAGGATGCGATGTCAGTGACGGTGTCAGCCTCCGAATCTGTGGCACCGGAACTGCGTCTAGGCGCTACGTGCCCAGATTCCTGGCTCAGCGACGTAGTAGCCGCAGCGATCCTTGATCTCCAGTTTGTAGGTGCGCGCCTTGGTAAAGCCGCCTTTCGCATCGCGTGCAAAGCTGTTCTGCGTCGTTTCGGCATCGAATTTGGGCTGGCTGTTTCTCAAGTCCACCAACGTTCCAACATCTGGAGTTGCACCATGATTCACCCAGGAGACGCCTTCAGTTTCGGTATTGCGCAGCTCCCAGGAGCCCCATACGAACGCGCTGTGCCCGTTGGCCAGTACGATCTGGTAGTCGAAATCTAAATCTTGCGCAGGCACCCATCCGGCTTCCGGCAATTCCGAATCTGGGCCAGCAGTCCTCACGAAGAACCTTTGATCTCGCGCCACAACAAGTAGTCCAACTTGTCCATCCGGGTCACGCTCATAGTAAGACAGGAGGCAAACGTTTGACTCTGCGACACTAATCGTTCGCACAACCTGTTTGAATTCCTGCTCGCCAGACGGCTCCAGGGAGGAGAGCACCCAGTCTCCCTCCTGAACTTCCTCAATTGGCATGGCCCCATTTCTGGTATGAATGAGCGTACCTGCGGCAAATCCCGCCGCTTCGGATTCTTCGGACGTGGTCTTTGGCGATGCTGCTGTTATATCGTGTACCCACACGCCGTAGTGGTCGACAAAAAAGGAGTGGAACTCCTCGACTTCGAAACTATACGCGCTCCACGTGTCGTCAAGCCTGCTAACGCCCCGAACGATCCCGTTCCAGCGCTTTCCGGTGAGCGTGTTAGCCTCACGTTCGCCGGCAGGCCTGTACTCATCGCCATAACCTGACGGGTCGCAGATTTCGATTACTTGTCCTACCTGCAATCGTGCAGCCTCGACCCAGCCAGCGCCTTGTACCCAAACCGGAGAAGCGGCAGTGACCAGAAAACTGGATTTTCGGCCGTCATCCAGTTTGTAGCCAACGCAAACCATCTCGGATTCAACGGGGTCAAATACACGCAGCACCTGGCGATAAGCTTGCTGTCTAGTCTTTTCACAGCGCGACAAGACTTTGGTGCCAGGCCCGATCCACTGGACCGGTACCCAGCCGTGCTCCGTATGAATCGAAGTGTCGAGGACGAATCCCAAAGAACCTGGAAAATTGGTCTTCGAAGACTCTTGTTCAGACATCATTCGCCGAGGAAGATTTGCTGCAGGTCGTTGAGGAAACGCTGGCCCAATTCGGTCGGCTTGATCAGCATGTGGTCGCGATACAGCAGGCCTTTGGCTTCGGCCTCGTTGAGCTGTTTCTCGATAGTGTTCAGTGCCACGCCAGTGCGTTCGGCGAACAGGTTCGGCTCGAAGCCGCCCTGCAGGCGCAATGCGTTCAGCATGAACTCGAAGCCCATCTCATCGCGCGACAACTCGCGCTCCTCCTGCACCGGATTGCCGGCGGCCACCGAATCCATATAGGACTTGGGCTGCTTGTAGCGCGCCTGGCGCAGCACGCGGTGCGGGAAGGACAGCTTGGAGTGCGCGCCGGCGCCGATGCCGAGGTAGTCGCCGAACTGCCAGTAGTTCAGGTTGTGGCGCGCCAGGTGGCCGGGCCGAGCGTAGGCCGACACTTCGTAGTGGCCGTAGCCGTTCGAGGTGGTCAGCTCGGCGATCATGTCCTGCATGTCGGCGCTCAGGTCGTCGTCCGGCAACTGCGGCGGATACTTGGCGAACAGCGTGTTCGGCTCCATCGTCAGGTGGTACAGCGACAGGTGCGGCGGCTTGAAGCTGATCGCGGTCTCGATATCCTGGCGTGCCTGTTCCAGCGTCTGGTTCGGCAGCGCATACATCAGGTCCAGGTTGAAGTTGTCGAAGTTCGCCAGCGCGATTTCCACCGCGCGTTTCGCCTCGCCGTCGTCGTGGATGCGGCCCAGTGCCTTCAGGTGTTCGCTGTTGAAGCTCTGGATGCCGATCGACAGGCGGTTGATGCCGCTGTCGCGGTAAGAGCGGAATTTCTCGGCCTCGAAGGTGCCGGGATTGGCTTCCATCGTGATTTCGCAAGCGCCGTCCAGCGGCAGCAGGCTGCGCAGGTCCGACATTAGGCGATCCATGCCGGCCGCGGACATCAGGCTTGGCGTGCCGCCGCCGATGAAGATCGTGTAAATCTTGCGGCCCCAGATCAGGGGCAGCGACATTTCCAGGTCGCGCCGCAGCGCGTCCAGGTATTCTTTTTCTGGTACTTCGCCCTTCGCCTCATGCGAATTGAAGTCGCAATACGGGCACTTGCGCACGCACCACGGCCAGTGGATGTACAGCGACAGCGGCGGCAAGGCTTGCAGGTTCAGCGCGCCGGGACGCAGGTAGGTTGCAGCGACGCCGGCGGCGCTGTCGATGGTGCGGCTTGGTACGGCATTGCCGACCGGCTTAATCGGGATCATTTCTTCAGCTTCTCTACCAACGCACGCAGGGCCTGGCCGCGATGGGACAGGCGGTTCTTCTCTTCCGGCGCCAGCTCGGCTACGTGCTTGCCCAGCGATGGAATCAGGAAGTATGGATCGTAGCCAAAGCCGCCCTCACCGCGCGCCTCGGGCGAAATCACGCCTTCCCAGCGGCCGTCGGCGATCACCGGCTGCGGGTCGTCGGCATGGCGCACGAACACCAGTACGCAGTAATAGTAGGCCGATTTGTCGGCGTGCGCAGCCAGGTCTGCAATCAGTTTTTCGCTGTTGCGCGCATCGGACTTCGGCTCGCCGGCATAGCGGGCGGAATACACGCCGGGCGCACCGCCCAGGGCATTGACGCATACGCCCGAATCGTCGGCGAGCGCCGGCAGGCCGGTCAGGCGCGCGGCATGGCGCGCCTTGGTCAGTGCATTTTCGACAAAAGTGTGGAAAGGCTCATCGGCCTCCGGCACGTCGAATTCGCCTTGCGGATGGGCGGAGAAACCAATGGTCGAGAGCAGCTCGTTGAATTCCTTGAGCTTGCCCTTGTTGTTCGATGCGAGAACGATGCGTTGTGTCATGAATGTCGGCTCGTAAGAGAGAGCCGACATTGTAAACCACTTGCGATTACAGGCCGAGCGCCTGCTTTTGCAGCTTGACCAGGTCGCGGATGCCACCTTCGGCCAGGTCCAGCAGGCGGTTCATGGCCGCGCGATCGAAGGCTGCGCCTTCCGCAGTGCCCTGCACTTCCACGAAAGCGCCGGCGTCGGTCATGATCACGTTCATGTCCGTGTCGCAGTCGGAATCCTCCAGGTAGTCCAGGTCCAGCACCGGTACGCCCTGGTACACGCCGACCGAAATCGCCGCCACGAAGTGCTTGACCGGAATGGTTTCGATCAGGCCGCGCGCCTTCAGCTTGGAGAAGGCATCATAGGCCGCCACCATGGCGCCGGTGATCGAAGCGGTGCGGGTACCTCCGTCAGCCTGGATCACGTCGCAGTCCAGTTGCAGGGTGCGTTCGCCGAACGCTTCCAGGTCGAAGGCTGCGCGCAGCGAGCGGCCGATCAGGCGCTGGATCTCCTGGGTGCGGCCGCTTTGCTTGCCCTTGGCCGCCTCGCGGTCCATGCGCGAATGGGTGGAACGCGGCAGCATGCCGTATTCCGCAGTCATCCAGCCCTGGCCTTTGCCTTTCAGGAAACCGGGCACGCGCTCCTCGATGCTGGCGGTGCAAATCACCTTGGTGTCGCCGCACTCGATCAGCACCGAACCTTCAGCGTGCTTGGTGTAGTCGCGGGTGATGCGAATGTTGCGCAGCGCATCGACGGCGCGGCCGCTCGGGCGGGTCACAGTGGTCATGGATTTCCTATTTCAGTAACTGGGTTGATTTTTCGATGGCGCCGCGAATTTCCGCAATCGCCTTTTCAATTTCGTCATCGTCGAACACGTCGACTTCGGTCTTGGCGCCGTGGATGGTAGTGCTGACCACATCTTCCGGCAACTGCTCGGTCGAAATCACGGTCGAACCGGCGTGGGTTGTTGGAACGCCGTCGGCCACCAGCGCGCCCTGCCACATGATGGCCAGCGCCGTCACGTTGTCGCTGGTGTCACCTGCGCGGCGCAGCGCGGTCGCCAGCATGTCCGGCACTGCCCGCACTACGGTCTGGGTCGTCAGCATCTGCACCAGCTCTTCGTCGCTGACCACCGACCACAGGCCGTCGGAGCACAGCAGCAGCGTGTCGCCCGGCAGCAGGTTGGCGCGGCCGGAAACTTCGATGCGCGGCGCGCTGCCCGCGCCAAGGCAGGCATACAGCTTGTTGCGGTCAGGGTGGGTATTGCGCGCCGATGCCGGGATCAGCCCCTTCTCGATCATGTTCTCCACGTGCGAATGGTCGCGCGTGCGGCCGTGCACCTGGCCGTTGCGCACCCAGTACAGGCGCGAATCGCCGCAATGGGCCCACACGGCGGTATTGTGCTGCACCAGGCAGGCCACGATGGTGGTACGCGGCGACTCCGGCATATTGTGGGTCATCGTGTACGTATGGATGTCGTTGTGCGCAGCGGCCAGCGCCTCTTCGAGGAAGCGCTCCGCCCCCTTCACGTAAGGCGTGGCCTGCTGCTGGAACATCTGCGAAATGGTGCGGGTAGCGATCGAGGCGGCGATTTCGCCGCGCGCGTGGCCACCCATGCCATCGGCGAGCACCAGCAGCAGCGCGTCGCGCGTGAAGCTGTAGCCCATCCGGTCCTGGTTGACCTTGCGGCCCCCGATATGCGTTTCCTGGTAGACGGCAAATTGCATGGCATGGGCTCCTTATTGTTGGCGCGGGGCCGCGTCTTTTTTACGGCCAAATCCGAGCTTGCCTGCCAGCTTGCCCAGCTTTTCCAGTGCCCCCGGCGGAGGCGGCGGTTCTTTCGGTGCCGGCGCCTGCGCCAGCAGTTTTTGCAGCTCGAACAGGCTTTGCGGACGGGCCAGCGGGTCGATCTGCAAAGTCCATCGTACCAGCTTCACCAGCTCCGGCGAATAGAGGATTTCCAGCTTCTGGAAATGCGGCTCCATCTTGTCTTCCTTGCGGCGCTGGTCGGCCGGCTGCGGCGGCTGGCCGAGCATGCAGGCGAAAATCGACGCGCCGATCGAATACACGTCGGTCCACGGGCCCAGCGCCTCGGTCTTGGAGTACAGCTCGGGCGGCGCGAAGCCGGGGGTGTACATCGGCATCAGCTTCGGGCTGTCGGTATTGACGGTCTGGCGCGCCGCACCGAAGTCCAGCAGCATGGGCGTGCCGTCCGTGCGCAGGTAGATGTTGGCCGGCTTCAGGTCCAGGTGCAGCAGCTTGTTTGTGTGCACCTCGCGCAAGCCCTTCAGGACCTGCGTGAAAATCTGGCGCACAAACGCCTCGCTGCAATTGCGCCCCTTGCTGCGCTGACGCTGGATGTGGTCCTGCAACGAATGGCCCGACTCGTAGGCCATCACCATGTAGACGGTTTCGTTAGCACGGAAGAAATTCAGCACCCGTACAACATTGGGGTGTGAAATTTTTGCAAGTGCGCGCCCCTCTTCGAAAAAGCACTTCAACCCGATCCTGAAAACCGGGAGATTTGCCTTTGTTACCACAGGCACCATCTCGCCCTCTTGACGTAATGCAAGACTGCTTGGTAAATATTCTTTTATTGCTACCGCATTACCTTCTGCGTCGTAGGCCAGGTACACAATACTGAACCCGCCTGACGCAATTTTCTTTACAATGCGGTATCCAGCAATTTCCAGACCATCCGGTAATGGAGCGTTGTTCTGAGCTGCCATAAGTTTCCTCGCTTCAACTAAACCGGATTGTGTGGGACAAAGCAATATATTGTAAAGACAAAGACAAAATCGGGGATATCCTTTGAGCATTTCCAGCATGACTGGCTACGCCGTGGCCACCAGCGAAAGCGCGGCGGGCACGCTGACAATTGAGATCAAGAGCGTCAATTCGCGCTTCCTCGACCTTCAATTCCGCATCAACGACGACTTGCGCGCGCTCGAACCCGATTTGCGATCCGCCATCATGGGCGCCATCACCCGCGGCAAAGTCGAGCTGCGACTGAGCTTCGGCCGCAAGGCCGCTGCCGCCGGCACCCAGGCCCTGAATGTAACCCTGCTCAACGAGCTGGCGCGGCTGCAAGGCGAAGTCAGCCAGCATTTCAGCGGTGCTACACAGATGAGTGTTGCTGAACTACTCCGCTGGCCCGGTGTTGTCGAAGAAGCACAAATCGGCCAGGAATCGCTGCAGGCCGACGTTTCCGCCCTGATGAACAAGACCCTGGAAGCCTTCGTCCAGAGCCGCCAGCGCGAAGGCGCAGCACTGGAAGCAATGCTGGTTTCCCGCATCGAAGCGATGGAAACCATCGTTAAACGAATTACCCCACTAATTCCTCAGGTAGTTGCACAATTCCAACAAAAAGCCGTGGAACGCATGCAAGAGGCACTCGGTTTGGCCTGCCAGGGATCGAATACCGCGATGTCGCGCCAGGACGCGATGGAGCGCATCCGCCAGGAGGTGATCCTGTACGGCATTCGCATCGACGTGGCCGAAGAGCTGGGCCGCCTGTCCGCCCACTTGGGCGAAACCCGCCACATCCTGAAAAAAGGCGGCCAGGTCGGCAAGCGCCTGGACTTCATGATGCAGGAACTGAACCGCGAAGCGAACACCCTGGGCGCCAAGGCCTCGGTCAAGGAACTGGCCGACGCCTCGATGGAGCTCAAGCTCCTGATCGAGCAGATGCGCGAACAAGTCCAGAACCTGGAGTAATCCTTTCCCGCAGCCCGCTGTCGCCGCAGGCGGCGCGGGCTTCCCTCCCCTATCGCGTCAGGCGATACAGCAGCACCGCGGTCCGAATCGCTCCCTGCTCGATCGAGCGCACATCGAGGTCTTCGCCCGGCGCGTGGGCGCCTTTGCCGGTGGCGCCGAGGCCATCCAGGCTGTCGACGTAGGGCGCGACGAATTGCACGTCGCCCGCGCCGCGCAAGCCCGGCGGCAGCGCAGCAACCGGACCGAGGCCGGCATCGGCACTCGCTTTCGAATACATTTCCAGCAGTTTCAGGTTGCCTTCGGTTGGCGCCATCGGCGGATAGCCGTCCTCGAAGCGGATCTCGGCGCTGGTGCCGGGCAGGTTTTGCGCAACGATTGAGCGCATGCGGGAGCGTGCTTGCTCGCCCTGCTCCGGCGTCAGGAAACGCAGGTCTCCCTTTACTATCGCGCAGTTGGCAATCACGTTTGACTTGCCGAAGGCCGTGCCTTTGGCGGCACTGCCGTCATGCGTGACTTCAGTACCGCCCAGGATCAGGCCGGGGTTGTAGGTCAGGTTCGGTTCCTGCAGTTGCTGGCGGAAGGAGTCCAGGATGCGGGCGGCTTCATACACAGCGCCGTAGCCCGCCGTGGCGTTGAAGATGCCCGAGGAATGGCCCTGCCTTCCCTTTACCTCCAGCTTCCAGGAGGTCGATGAGCGGCGGCCTATGGTGCCGGTGGCTTTGCCGTTCTCGTCCAGCACTGTTGCCTCGAACGCCAGCGCCACGTCGCTACGCTTGGCCAGGTTGACCATGTCGCGCCGTGAGATTTCCTTCGGGTCGCCCGCGTTTTCCTCGTCGCCGGTGAAAATCACGCTGATGGTGGTGTTGTCCAGCGCACCCGCAGCATGCAATGCACGCAGCGCTTCGATGATGATGACGTCGCCGCCCTTCATGTCGTTGACACCCTGGCCGACGGCCCTCTCGCCCTGGCGCTCCCACTTCTGCATCGGCGCACTGGCCTCGAACACGGTGTCGAGGTGGCCGATCATCAGTACCCGCTTGCCTTGCTTGCCTTCCCGCGTCGCGACCAGGTGGCCGGCGCGCTGCATCGCTTTCGGCATGTCGACCCACTGCGTCCTGAATCCCAACTTGTCGAATTCGGCACGAAAGACCTCGCCGACTTCGCGCACGCCTTTGTGGTTCATGGTGCCGCTGTTGATGTTGACCGTTTTTTCCAGCAGCGCCAGCGCCTTGCCGGAATTGGCCTGGACCAGCTTGACGATGCGTTCTTCTTCAGGTGACAGCGATTGCGCGCCGGCGCTCCCCATCAAGCCGGCGACAAGCAGCGAAACGAACAGGCGGGACATACGCATTTCTGGCATCCTCCTTGAAGTGTGTTCGCAACTCTACTACGGAAAACTGGAATGAACATTCGCGTTGGCATTGGCGGCTGGGACTTTGCTCCCTGGCGCGAAACTTTCTACCCTCCCGAGGTGCCCCTCAAGCGCGCGCTGGAATACGCCAGCAGCGTGCTGACCAGCATCGAGATCAACGGCACCTTCTACCGCAACGCCAAGCCTGAACATTTCGCTGGCTGGGCCGAGCGCACTCCGGACGATTTCGTGTTTGCGGTGAAGGCTTCGCGCTACGCCACCAATCGCAAAGTGCTGGGCGAGGCCGGCGAATCGATCGAGCGCTTCATGGATAGCGGCCTGGCGGAACTGGGCGACAAGCTTGGCCCGATCCTGTGGCAGTTGGCCGCCACTAAACGCTTCGACGCAGACGACCTTGAGGCTTTCTTCAAGCTGTTGCCGAAGAAGCTGGGCAAGCGCAAGCTGCAGCATGTGCTGGACGCGCGCCACGACAGCTTCATGGTGCCGGAATACCTGAAGCTGGCGCGCAAGTACAAAATCGCGACGGTAATCACCGATTCGCCGAAATACCCCAACTTTACGGAAGTGACCGGCGATTTCGTTTACGCGCGCCTGATGAATGCACAAAGCGAAATCGCCACCGGCTACGCCAAGCCCGCCTTGAAAAAGTGGGCCCGGCAGGCGCAGGAATGGAGCGGCGGCGGCAAGCGCGACGTGTTCGTCTATTTCATCAACGGCGCGAAAGAGCGCGCGCCGGCAGCCGCCATGCAACTGCTGGCCAACTTGCGCTAGCCCCTATTGCTCAATCACCAGCACATCGTCGAACGCGAAGCCTTTAACGCGTACCGTGTGCAGCGGCAAGGCCAGTCCCGCTTCCTGCTGCACCTTGCGGCGCAAGCGCTTGACCATTGTGTCGAGGCGGTTCTGGTCGTAGCTCAGGTAATCTTCGCCAAAGGCCTGCACGATCGCCTTGCGGGACAATGCCTCTCCCGACTCGATGGTGGCGAGCAGCTTCAGGAAGCTGAATTCCAGGCTGGTCAGGTGCACGCTGCGGCTGTTGGGACCATACAAAGTATGTGAGCGCATGCTAAGCCGCCAATGTGCGCCGACCAGCGAGGACAACAGCGCATGCACCTGGTGCAAGCGCGGGTCCTGCTGCATGTCGGCGTCGCCATCCAGCACATACTGTGAGCAGTTGGCTGCGGACCTGACCTCTGTTACCTGGTACCCGGCATTGTGGAAAGCCCGGAGCAAGTCTTCGTCGGATACTGTCGTGCCTCTCAAAAACAGCAAATTGATCATTGTTGTCTTCCGCCAGTTGGTAACCTGCAAATAAGACTAAACAGATAAGTATTTAATAAACTGACAGTTTCTGACAGACAACAATACTTTCATTTTGCTATCGAAGGACAGCCAGCACTTCGCGGCAGCGGTCCCACAGGCTAAGCCGTTCGGTCAAGCCAACCGTTCCACCATTGATGGCGCGGGTGATGCGCACAAAGGCGCTGTTGGCAGACGCGCCGGCAGCGCCATCGGCAATGGCGTTCAGGCCGCGGGACTGCCAGAACCACGCCGCCGAGCGCGCCGCCGGCCCCGGCTGCAACAGCAGGTCCGGCTGCGCTATCAGGTCGAGGTCAAGTGCTCCAGCGCAGGCAGCGTAATTGCTGCGCCCCGTCAGCTGGATCAGGCCTCGTCCGCGATAACGCCAACCGTCGCCGCTGGCCTCATCGCCGTTGCCCATGCGGCTGGCGTAAACCCGATTTGCCAGGCGTTCCGGACTGTTGGCATAGGGTTGGGCCGCCTGCTCGTTGGGGAAACGCGTCGGCCACACCTGGGGCAAGCGCGCTGCGGAGTAGTTGAGGTTTTCGCTCAACACACGCAAATTGCCGGACTCGTGCAGCAACTGGGCAAGGAAGGCCGCCTGCCGCCCGCCTGTATTGATTTCCCGTTCTGCCATCGCGCGATTTAGCGCCAGCAGCCAGGTGTCCACTGTGGCCTGTTGCGCCCCCTTCCCCAGGATGCCAAGCAACTGTGCTGCGGTAATGTCTTGCATGTCGTTCTCCTTTACGGATAAAAAAGCCATGCCGGCGCCAGCGGCCGGCATGGCCTTGCCGCTTAGCTGACTTTCGGCGTGATGGCGGTGTGCAGGATGTCCAGCACGCGCGACAAGCCTTCCGGCATGCCGGTGTCTTCTGCCAGCACCTGGACGTGGTACTTGGCCGAATTGTCGGAACTGCGGGTGTTTTCCTTGCTGGACGAGACCGAGCCTTCCAGGTGCACCTTGGCGCTGAAGATGCCCCAACCGACCTTCATGTCTGCGCTGAAGGAGCCCGAGGTAGCGCTCGACTCCTTGGAGGTGAAGGACGATTTGACTTCCATGTCGAAGGTGATGTCGACCTTGCTGATCGCCAGGCTAGGCACCTTGACGATGGCCAGCATCGGCACCTGCAGGTCAACCGTCTCTTCCTTGGTCTTCGTCAAGTCGGCAGGATCGGCGATCAGGCGCTTGAAGGAAAACGTGGCCAGGCGGGTATTGCTGGCCCCCAGCGCATTGCCCTGGCCCGGGTCGTTGAAGCCGACGTATTTGATGAAGTCGGCGGTTGCGTTAGCCAGCCGCACCTGGGCATCGCAGGCGGCGGTCAGCGGGCCGCCAATCAGGTCGCCCATCGGCAGGCCTTTGAACTGCGACGAAATATCGACAATTTCACTCATCTTGCTCTCCTAAAGAAAATGGCCACGAGGGCCGGGTATGCCGCCTACTGCAGCCCGGGCGATGCGGTATGCGGCGCTTGAAAGCCAGCTTACGGAGACGGCGCGTTTATCGCGTGACGGTTTCTGTCAAGCGTTGCAGCCAGCGGCGCAGGGCTGATGGCTTGCGCGCGGGGCGCAGCGCTTCCACCAGCGCCAATTGCGCGGGCGACAGCACGAATTGCAGCGTTGACGCTGCGCGGGGACGCCAGCCTGCAACGCTGCGAAGGAAGGTCAGCCGGCTGCCGCCTGCATCGACCTGTAGGCGCAGTTCGACCCGCAGCGGCCGATGCAGCAGACGCCGCCACAGCGGCGGCGGACCGGCGCGCAGCATCGCGCCGCGGCGCGATTGCTGCAGGTAGCAATGCCAGGACAATTCGAATTCGGACAGGCGCAGCCGCATCTGGCGGTGGAAGGCAGCGCGTGCGATGCCATGCAGCGTACCCGGATCGGGGGGAGCGGGCCTGGCTTCGAGCTGCGCATTGGCAGTTTCGAATGCGCTGCACAGTCCCATGCGCAGCGCTTGCAGCGAAGGTGGGGAGCGCATTTCGCCTCCGCTAATCGAGGAACATTGGCTTGCGCGCGAATCCAATGTTGTAGACCGCGTACTGCAGCACTACCTGGTGCTCCCCAATGTTGTACAGGCCGAAGCTCTTGTCGATGCTAAGCAGGTAGCCGCGCGGCGTGCCCTGCAGGCACTTGTTGACCATCGCCATGGACTCTTCGACTTCAGCCTCGGTCCGCATGTGCTGCGGGTTGTCGTTGCCGACTACGATGCGCTTGATGAAGCGCATCTCGCATAGGTGGAAGTTGCGGTCATTGCTCATCGCCCTGGCCCTTTCCGTCCGCTTTGGCCGGCTCATCATCTTCGTCGGCAGTCACCGCTTCGGGCGGCGTATAGCCCTGCGCTTTCACCACGTCGTTGAGCAGGCGCGCCATCCCTTCCGACTTCTCCGCCGACACCAACTTGAGCCGGATGTGCGCGGCATTGCCATTCTTCTTTGCAATGCCGCCAGATTCGGGATTGATGCGCAAGCTGGCCTTTTTCTCCGGCGGTGCTGCCAGTCCGGCTTGTTGCCTTGCAGCCTCGGTGGCGGGATCGGCTTCCGCTTCTTCCAGCGCGCCCAGCTCCACATCAAGTTCCACTTCCGCTTCCCCGATCACCAGCGAGCTGTGCGGCACGAGCGAAATCAGCGGCAGGCGATAGGTGTACGTATCGCCCGGCGCTGCGTGGCTATGGATGGCGGGCAGTTGCAGGTCGAATGCGGTGGGTTGGTTTTGGCGGTCGAAGAAGGTGGCCAGGTTGGCCATTTGCGCCTTCTCCACCATGTACTGCGCGTTCATGACGGAGCCTGCGATTGCCCTCACCATGTCTTCCAGACTTGCGAGCATTGCCATGTGATGTCCTCCAGTTTGTCAGATCCGGAGGCCAGAATAGCTTTGTAATTCCGCCGCCGGACTGACCATTTCTGGCGGCGGAGCGACGGGCTGGCAGCCTACTTCCAGCAACCTCCCTGCACTTTCACTTTGTATTCGATATTGCCCGCCAGGCTCTTGGTAAGGGCGGTCTTCACGCCGTCACGAAAATCGTCGGGCTTCAGCAACGCCTTCTTGCGCTTGACGCCATAGGTATCAGTCTTGGCAATCTGATCGCCCTCCTCGGAGCCGTCATTCAGCACGATCTGCCACAAGCCGTCAGCAGCCATTTGAAGCACCACCGTTTCGACCTCGACACGTTGCGGCCTGTCCGAAACGACCATCGTCGTCGTGACCTTTGAGATAGCTGCTGCGGCATCGTTCTTCTGCTTAAGCGTCAGGGCGTGCCGGTCCAACGGGAAGCCTTGCAGGGCCTCGACGGTGCATTCGGCCGCCGTGGCGGCATTGGCGGCAAACATCAAAGCGACTGCCAGCAAAACTGGTTTCATACATTTCTCCTGGTTGATTGAAAGGGAAAGTACTGCGAAACCAATATAGCCCGGTGCGCCGCGGCTCGCCGCATCCCGCCATGAATGGTCAGAAAAATGCGCCGTTTGCCCCGTAGATTCAGGCTACGCGGCATTGGGTCCGCGGCTACCTACATTGAAGGAGAACCACATGGCTCACATTAGGCAACAAGGCATCCTGGCACCGGCCAGCGACGCGGTGCATGACGCCGACGTCATCATGACGGCAGCCGTCGTCGGCCACGCCTACGCACGCCTTGGCAACAACAGCAACTGCGCCTTCGACATCGAGGCCGACACAGACCCGGGCCAGGACGCGAAGATGGCCGTCAACTGGGACCGCCACAAGCGCGCTGTCGCCAAGATCAACAAGGCGCTGGAAACCATGGGCGGCCAGTACGGCAAGCCCGGTGCAGGGAAAGAGGCAATCGTCGGCGTCACGCCTGCGTACGACAAGCAGGGCCAAATCACCCGCATCACCGGCGGTGCCGGCGACCTGCCGCTTGATTCGCCGCTGCGCTACAATCCTCCGCTGCCAAAGGACCTGGCTGGCGCCAAGCTGTACGCACTGGCATTCGACTCGCGCGTTGGCTACCAGGGTCGCGGCGCCTACACCGGTTTCGTGCAAGGCCGCCAGAACGGCCAGAGCAACCTGTTCTCCACCTATCGCCAACGCGTGCCGACCGCCTTTGGCCGCCGCTGGCTGCCCAGCACCAAACCGAACGACAGCAATGCCCGGGTCGGCCTGGCGCAGGATGAACGCATCTGGGGCATGGTCGGCGACAACGCCACGCAGGACAAGCTGCGCCAGCAAGGCATGTACTTCAAGGACCAGGACAAGGCGCGCGGCGGAAGCCGCCTGGAGACCGACGAGATTGTCGGCTACACCCACGGCATGGTGCAGGCAGTCTACGATGTGGAGATGTGGAAGGCGATCAACCCGCATGAGCATGCGGGCACGCCTTATGAAATCGCCGTCGGCAAAGAGACCACCAAGCTGGCTTCCTGCTTCACCTGCGCCATCTTCATGCAGGCCAACGGCCATCCTGCGTCGGCCACCCACCTGGGTCGCGGCGAATCATGGCTGCCGCTTTATCCGGAGAACGGCAGCAGCGTGAGCACGCAGGACCGCACGCGCGCCGCATGCAACGAGAAATGGGCCGCTTACTGCAAGACCATCATCGATGCCGGCATCGCCTGCATCGAACGGCGCCTGGCGACTGACCAGCATAAAGCAAGCATGGCCGGCCTGAAGGCCTACCTGGAGGGCAAGCAGCCGCTGGACTACGCCAACCTGGTCCTGGATGCCGTGACGGTCCACGAGCACGAGGTAGTGCGCGTGGACCGCACCTTGCTGGCTTAGGCTGCCGGCCTTACGCCGTCGAACCACGCCAGCGCGGCCGACCATAATGGCTCGGCGTGCTGGCGGAAGTAGCCCATATGCCCAAGCTTGCCCAGGCCTGCAGTGGCCGGATCGATGTCCACGCCATGCCACGGCGCATTGCGATAGCCGGACATCAGCGCATCGCGCGACAGCGGCGGCGCCCACAGGTCGTCGGTGGCGTTCAACGCCAGGATCGGCGTGCGCACCCTGGCGAATCCTTCCGCGATTTCAGGCACTTTCGGGTCATCGAGGAAGTAGCGCGGGAACTTGCACCAGTGCTTCCACTGGCGGTACACGCCCATCGGCAAATCTTCGCCCATGCCAAGCTTGCTCCAGGCCAGGCGCCCTTTCCAGCGCGTGACGATCGGCCCTACCACATGCCACATGGCCAGCACGCGCAAGCGTTCCAGGCGCGGCATCCAGCCGTGCCAGCCGGCGCCGACACCGAACAGGTAGACACCGGCGATCTTTTCATGGTTCGGCACCAGCCCCAGCGCATGGCCACCATAGGAATGGCCGACCATGTACAGCGGCGTGCTGTCGGACGGAGCGAAAAATTCGATCACCGCGTTCAGGTCCAGGCGCGCCCAGTCGAGGAAGCTGGCCTCGAAACCGCGCAGGGTTTTAGGTGCCGAGCCGCCGACGCCGCGGTAGTCGAAAGTCAGCACGGTATAGCCCTGCCCCGCCGCGAATTCGGCGAAGCGGCGGTAGAAGCCCTGCGGCACGCCGGTGGCGCCGGCCACCAGCAGGCGCGCCTTCTCCGGACCGCGTGCGCGATAGCGCATCGCGGACAGCGGGTAGCCGTCGATCGCGCGCAGCTCCAGTTTTTCCGCCAGCAGCAAGGCGGCGGCAGGCATATGGCTCATGTTTTTTTCTCCACTTTCAGCATTGGCATCAGGGCGTCCATGGTTTGCACCATCGGCGCGGTGTCGCCCGCAACGCGGGCTTGCAGCAGGCCTCCCTCGTAGGCAGCGAGGATCAGGGCGGCGATGCCCTCTGCACGCTGACGTTCATGTCCGGCCAATGCCAGGGCGTCAGCCATCCGGCCGCGCAGGGTGGCGAAACCGGTTTTCAGCGCGTGGCGGATGTCGACGTCGTCGGCAGTGGATTCCAGCGCCACGGCAGCCAGCGGGCAGCCCAGTTCGAACTCGCTGTCGTCCAGGCCACGCAGCGCACGCAGGATCCAGGCCTGTAGCGCCGCCACGACATCGGGTTCGCGCTCCATGTAGGTGTCGAGCTTATGGACCAGGAAGCTGAAGGTCGCTTCGATGGCGGCAACGGCCAGTTGGTCTTTACCGCCGGGGAAATGGTGGTACATCACGCCTTTCGGGGCCTTGGCTGTGGCCAGGATCTCGCTCAGGCCGGCGCCATGCAGGCCGCGGTGCTGTAGTGTCGTGATCATGGCGTTGATCAGGCGCTCACGGGTTGTCAGTTGGGTGCTCATGCGGTTTACTCTATAGACCGGTCGGTCCAGTGTCAAGAACGGCTTGCGCCCCCGGTTTCAACTCTGCTTGCTCCTTGGTAAAATACTTCTTTGGGCGACAGCCTAGCTTTCGAGACTTGCAAATGAGCCAACATTTTTCCGGCAGCCTGTTCATGGTTGCTGCACCATCCGGCGCCGGTAAATCTACGCTGGTCAATGCCCTGCTGGCACAGGAACCAGCCATCAAGCTGTCGATCTCGACCACCACGCGCCAGCCGCGTCCGGGCGAACAGCATGGCCGCGAATACTTCTTTACCACGGCGGAAGACTTCCGCAAGCGTGCCGCCGAAGGCGAATTCCTGGAGTGGGCCGAAGTGCACGGCAATTATTACGGCACCTCGCGCATCTTCGTGGAAGAGCAAATGAAGGCTGGCACCGACATCCTGCTGGAGATCGATTGGCAGGGCGCGCGCCAGGTCAAGAAGCAGTTCCCGCAAGCGGCCGGCATCTTCATCCTGCCGCCATCGTTCGCGGCGCTGGAAGAACGCCTGCACAAACGCGGCCAGGACGAGGTCCACGTGATCAACCGCCGCCTGCTGGCGGCGGGCGGCGAAATCGCCCACGCGCCCGAGTTTGAGTATGTTATTATCAACGAAGAGTTCCCGGTCGCCTTGTCGGAGCTAAGCGCGATCGTCCGATCGGCCCGTTGCCGGTTTGCGCAACAAGCCGCCCGCAATGCCAGGTTGATGTCCGAACTGGGCATCCACGCCGACCACGCAGAATAATCACCGACGAATTAATACCGAATTTATCCAGGAGTTAAGCATGGCCCGTATCACTATTGAAGATTGCCTGAAGAATGTCCCTAACCGCTTCCAGCTGACCCTGGCAGCCACCTACCGCGCACGCCAGCTGCTGCAAGGCCACACCCCTAAGGTCGAAGCCAAGGACAAGCCAACCGTCGTCGCCCTGCGTGAAATCGCTGCAGGCAAAGTAGGCCTGGAAATGCTGAAAAAGGTCCCTATGTAAGCTGGGAACCTTCTTGTTCCCGATATGAACCTGACTTCCGCAGATCCCAACATCAGCGAACAGCCCGCACGGCGGGCACGGCGCCCGGCTAAGCAACAGCCGGGCGTTGACGTTTCTGCACCATCCGTTTCCACTTCTGCACTGGCGGCGCCCACCGTGGCCACCGGTGTCGCAACCATCACCCACCTGACCGAAAAGCTGGCCGAGTACATGGGCGAGGCCGACCTGAAGAAGGTCAAGGAAGCCTATCGCTTCTCGGACGAGATGCACCTGGGCCAGGTACGCAAGTCGGGCGAGCCGTATATTTCGCACCCGATCGCGGTGGCCGAGATCTGCACCGAGTGGAAGCTGGACGCGCAAGCCATCATGGCCGCGCTGCTGCATGATGTGATGGAAGACCAGGACGTCAAGAAGGACGAGCTGATCGAGCGCTTCGGCGCCCAGGTGGCGCACCTGGTGGACGGCTTGTCCAAGCTGGAAAAAATCGAGTTCCAGAGCCAGATCGAAGCGCAGGCGGAAAACTTCCGCAAGATGCTGCTGGCCATGGCCTCGGACGTGCGCGTGATCCTGATCAAGCTGGCCGACCGACTGCACAATATGCGCACGCTGGAAGTGATGGTCCCGGCCAAGAAGCGCCGCATCGCGGCCGAGACGATGGAAGTGTACGTCCCGATCGCGCACCGCCTTGGCCTGAACAACATTTACCGCGAACTGCAGGACCTGTCCTTCTCCCACCTGTACCCGGTGCGCTACCACGTGCTGTCGAAAGCCGTGAAAGCGGCGCGCGGCAACCGGCGCGAGGTGGTGTCGAAGATCCTCGACGCGGTGAAGAATACCCTGTCCATGGCCGGCATCGAAGCCGAAGTCTATGGCCGTGAAAAGACCCTGTACGGCATCTACAAGAAGATGCGTTCCAAGCACCTGTCGTTCTCGCAGGTGCTGGACGTGTACGGCTTCCGTGTGGTGGTCGACAGCTTCCCGAATTGCTATGTGGCGCTGGGCACCCTGCACTCGCTGTACAAGCCGATGCCGGGCAAGTTCAAGGACTACATCGCGATCCGTAAGCTGAACGGCTACCAGTCGTTGCACACCACGCTGATCGGCCCTTACGGCACGCCGGTGGAATTCCAGATTCGCACCCAGGAAATGCACCGCACCGCCGAATCGGGCGTGGCCGCGCACTGGCTATACAAGAGCAACGACGCCAACATCTCGGACATGCAGCAGCGCACCCACGCCTGGCTGCAGTCGCTGCTCGACATCCAGCAGCAAACCGGCGACTCGGCCGAGTTCCTGGAGCACGTCAAGGTCGACCTGTTCCCCGATTCGGTCTACGTGTTCACGCCGAAGTCCAAGATCATCGCCCTGCCCCGCGGCGCCACGCCGATCGATTTCGCCTACTCGATTCACACCGGGATCGGCGACCACACGGTGTCGGTCAACATCAACGGCGAAGCGGCCCAACTGCGCACGGAACTGCGCAACGGCGACATCGTGGAAATCGTCACCGACCCGAACTCGCGCCCGAGCCCGACCTGGCTGTCGTTTGTCCGCACCGGCAAGGCACGCTCCGCGATCCGCCACCACCTGCGCACCATCAACCTGCCGGAATCGATTGGCCTCGGCAAGCAACTGCTGGCGCAGGCACTGGATGCGATCAGCGTGCCGGGCGAACTGCCGCCACCGCTGATGGAACGCCTGCTGAACGAATCGTCCGCCAAGTCGATGGAAGAGCTGTATGCCGACATCGGCATCGGCAAGCGCATGGCAGCGCTGGTCGCGCGCCACATCTTCGGCCTGCTGGGCGGAGAATCGGCCAGCGCACCGATCGAGCACACCAGCTCCAAAGAACTCGACCCCGTCACGATCTACGGCAGCGAAGGCGTATCGGTGCAGCTGGCGCCATGCTGCCTGCCGATCCCTGGCGACCATATCGTCGGCCAGTTGCGCCGCGACCAGGGCCTGCAGGTGCACACCGGCGACTGCTCGGTGGCCAAGCGCTCGAAGCAGAAAGAGCCCGAACGCTGGATCGCCGTCAAATGGGGTACCGAGATCAACCGCCGCTTCGACAGCCGCATCCGCCTGATCATCAACAATGAGAAGGGTATTTTGGCCAGGGTCGCCGCCGAGATCGGCGAAAGCGACGGCAACATCACCTTCGTCGGCATGGACGAAGACCGCGAGCACGTGTTGCACCAGCTGCGCTTCACAATCCAGGTAAAAGACCGCGTCCACCTGGCAGCATTAATCCGCAACGTACGAAAAGTGGCAGGCGTCAACCGCGTCACCCGCGAGCGCGCATAGAAGGTGTCAGACCCTGCGGGTCTGACATCGGTTTACCGTTTTTCCCGCGCCCAGCAAAGCAGCATCCCCCTTCGTAGCGAACCGAATACGCTCCAGGTCCTTTTCCGAAAAAGGGCAATCAAACAGCGCCCGATAAGCCTGCTGTCGCGCTGCAGCACTCAAGCCCAATTCAAGATAAACCGGATGGGGACACAGCAGATCATCCTTGCTCCCCTCCGCATTTGCCCGATAGCTCGACCACTTATAACCGCCGGCAAACATCACTATTCCAGCCCGAACGGGATTAAGTTCAATATAGCGTTGGCACAACAGCAAGTACGCCTCGCTATCAATTTGAGAAGAGTGATATCGACCATCCCACATTGAGCCGGTACCTCCATGGCGCGTGTGCCGCCAAAGTGCAGTGCGCTGCGCCAGCGACTTCATCAAGTTCGCTTGTGCATTCCGTTCTCGCACTGTTACCAGGAGATGGAAATGGTTGCTCATCAACACATAGGCATGAACATCGCAGTGGGCTTTGAGGCTATGTTCCTTGAGCAGGGAAAGGAAACCTCGCCGCTCGTCATCGTCATGAAAGCAAGACTGGCCGTTGTTGCCACGCTGAACCAGATGGAGGCAGGTGCCTGATGGGTAATTGCGCAGTGGGCGGGGCATTTTCTCTCTCCTTTAAACCGGTAAACCGGTCGGATGGCCGCCCCGTCTGACCCGCAGGGTCAGACACCGTCTGTTCAAAGGATAGCGGTGCTGCGTTGGTGCGCTTTGTGCGGGCGCAATCCGCCTATTCGTAGCGCAGGGCTTCGATCGGGTCAAGCTTGGCGGCTTTGGCGGCGGGCAGTACCCCGAAGATCACGCCGACGCCGGCGGAGAACATCACTGACAACGCGACCGCCCACCAGGGCACGTATGCGCCGGGGAAGTCGGGAATCACGCTGGCGATCGCGTGGCCCAACCCGTAACCGAGCAGGACGCCGATCGCGCCGCCCAGCATCGACAAGGTCACCGCTTCAATCAGGAACTGCATCAGGATATCGCGGCTGCGCGCGCCGATTGCCTTGCAGATCCCGATCTCGCGCGTTCGTTCGCTGACCGAAACCAGCATGATGTTCATGATCCCGATCCCGCCCACCAGCAGGGCGATGCCGACCACGCCGCCCATCACCAGCGTGACCGTGGTGGTCACCGTCTCAAAGCTCTTGAGGAACTGGTCGGAGGACTGGATTTCGAAATCATCCTTCTGGTCCGGGTGCAGGCGATGCGCTTGCCGCATCACCGTGGCAATGCGATCCTTCAGTTCTTCAGTGCGGCCAATGTCGCTGATCGACACCGTGATCGACATGCTCGGTTTGCGCGTGTTGCCGATCACGCTTTGGCCAGTACGGAACGGTATCAGCACCTGGTCGTCCTGCGACATGCCGAGGATTTCGCCCTTCTTCTCCAGCACACCGACAATCTTGAACCATTCTCCCGAAAACTGAATAAACTCGCCCAGCGGATTGTCCGGAAGGTGCAGCAGCTCGATCATTTTTTCGCCGATCACGCACACCCGTCTTGCGCTCGCATTATCGGACTCGCTGATGAAACGCCCCAGGCGGGGATAGCTGCCGTTCACTTCCATGAAAGCCGCCGTCACGGCCAATTGCTGGCGGCTGGACGCGGTCTGGTTTCCGTAGCGGATTTCACCGCCGGGAAACATGAATGCCGGGCTCAATTCGCGGATGCCTTCCACGTGCCCGCGCAACTGTTCGACGTCTTCGAACTGCAGGTAATTGATCTTGCCCCGCATGACGTCCTTGAAGTCGTTCTTGGCATGCACCGTCAGCGCATTGCCACCCAGGCCTTCGAACTGGCGCGTGATCGATTGCGACAAACCCTGGATCAGCGAAATCACGGTGATCACCGACGCCACGCCGATGATGATGCCCAGCGAAGTCAGGAAGCTGCGCATGCGGTGCGCGCGGATGGCCGCCATCGCCGAACGAAGCGCTTCGATAAAGATGTACATCGCCTACCCTCCCGCCACGCGATGGTCGGACAGCACGCGCCCATCCTGCAGCCGCACGATGCGCTGGCATTGTTCCGCGATGTCCGGTTCGTGCGTCACCATCACGACCGTCTGGCCGTTGCGGTGTACGTCCTTGATCAAGGCCATGATCTCGCGCGTGGTGGCCGAATCCAGGTTGCCGGTCGGTTCATCGGCCAGCAGGATCGATGGTTTGCCGACCAGCGCCCGCGCGATCGCCACACGCTGCCGCTGGCCGCCTGACAACTCGTTGGGCCGGTGGTGCATGCGCTCACCCAAGCCTACGTGCTCCAGCGCTTCGCGCGCCATGCGCTTGCGTTCCGATGGTGGAATGCCGCGGTAGATCAGCGGCTGCGCCACGTTATCCAGCGCAGTGTGGCGAGGCAGCAGGTGAAAGCTCTGGAAGATGAAGCCGATTTCTTCGTTGCGCACCTGGGCCAGGTCATCGCTGGCCATGGTCGCCACATCTTTGCCGTTCAGGAAATAGGTGCCTGCGCTCGGGCGGTCAAGGCAGCCGACGATATTCATCATGGTCGACTTGCCGGACCCGGAAGCGCCGATAAACGCGACCAGTTCATTGCGCTCGATGTGCAGGTCCACGCCCTGCAAGGCATGCACGGTCTGGTCGCCCATCTGGTATTGCTTGGTGATGCCGGTCAGCGTGATCACGGCTTGCTTCCATCGGCAACCTTGAGCGCCTTGGACTCCGCCGTCTTGGCCTTGACTGCCGTCCCTTCACGCAGGTCGCGCAAGGTGCGCGCCGGCCCCACTGCGACGGTCTCGCCAAGTGCCAGGCCCTTGGTGATCTCCTGGTTGCTGTCGTCCGACAGGCCCAGTTCGACAGTACGTTTTTTCGCCACGCCATCGACAATCGCGTAGACGTAATTGCTGCGCTTGCCTTTGCCTTCCGATGCCTCGGTCAGTTGCACCGCCTGCAAAGGAACCACCGGCCGCGGCGCGCCATCGCCGGTCACGATCTCGGCGCGGCAGGTCATGCCGGAGCGCAGTGCAAGCTGGTGCTCCGCCAGCTTGACCTTGACCACATAACTGCGGCCCTGGCTAGCAGCCTGGCCCAAGCCTTGCGGCTTCGGCGCCAGCGAGACCGATTCCACGCTTCCGCTCAGCGGACGGTCGGCATAGGCCGAGGGGAAGATGCGCGTCTTCAGTCCTGGCGCAACGTTGGCGATATCGCCTTCGTCCACGTTCACCTCCGCGATCATCGAACCGACGTCGGCGATCGTCATCAGGCTGGAGCCGGCAATGCCCGTAGCGCTGGCCACAGCCGTTTCACCGGCCTTGATCGACACGCTGGTCGCAGTACCCGAAATCGGCGCCCGCACCTCGGTCTTGGCCAGGCGCTCCTGCGCCAGCGCCAGCATCGCCATCGCTTGTTGGCGGCTTTCGCGCGCGCTGCGCAGGGCCACCACCGCCAGGTCAACCGCCAGTTTCGCATCATCGAGACGGGAGACGTCGATGAACTTGGCGGCCGCAAGCTGGCGCGAGCGCTCCAGCTTGCGCTGCTGGTTATCCAGGTCGATCTGCGCTCGGTCGACACTGACAGCCGCGTTGCGCACCGCCGCTTCCTGCTGCGCCACGTCGGCTTTATAGGTGCTCGGATCGAGGCGCAGCACAACCTGTCCTTTCTCGATCTTGTCGCCCTCCTTCACCAGCACTTCCGACACCTTGCCGATCACTTCCGGCGAAAGCTGCACCTCCTGGCGGAACACCAGGCTGCCGGAGGCCAGCACCGCGGGATAGATCGCCTTGTTCTCGACCTTGGCCAGTTCGGCTTCGACCTTCGGCGGCGAGCTGCCGAACTTGACGGCGACCGGAATGCCGATCAGGGCCGCCACCACAGCCAATGCAATCAGTTTGCGTTTCATGCGCGCCTCAATTCTTGAACAGGATCCAGGCGGTCCAGCAGCCGTAGATCACGACATACGGCAACGCCGCGATGATGGCACAGGTGGTGGTGCTTTTACCGGTCCAGGTACGCAGGCCGATCGCAGCGAGCAGGACGACCCAGATATCGGTGAGCTTGAGCGCGCTGGCAATGCCCACCCATGGCGTATGCGGCGCAGCGTGGACCAGCAGGAAGTTCAGCGACAGCATGTCCGCCTGTTCGAGCGCCAGTTGGCCCTTGCTGGTAATGATCTGCAGCGCCATCAGCGGCACGCCGATCAGGCCTGGCAGCGAGGCCCATGCCGCCAGCGAAAAGCCGGACTTGAAGCTCAGGTCCATGCTGGCCAGTTTCCCCGCCAGCCAGTAATACAGTCCCAGCAGGCAATAGATGAACAAGGTTCCCACGACGATTCCGGCCACGCCCATCCCCATCATCACGCCGCGCGTCATGGTTTTGCCGGCCGCCTCGCGTTGCTCGGCGGGCATGTCCGGCGGGAAGGTGTTTGACATCATCCAGTCCCAGTCGACGGTCTGGAAGTACCAGACCAGGATGCCGATGCTGCTCACGTAAAGCAGCAGCAGCGGCAGCCATGCCCGTGGGCGTTCCTTCAACGCCGCGAACGCCGCCGATGGCTCATAGAAGACCTGCGTCAGTTGAGCGAATGCCATACATGCACCTTGCCATTAAAATAATTAAAAATTTATTATAACAACTTGGCAAAGTTGCACTGATAAAACTTTGGCGGTGATACGCTGCTGCAGGCCGCTATTGCGGTATCACCTTTGCTCAGGCGCTCGGGGACGGGTAACTGACTTCCAGGATTTCCAGCTCTTCGGCGCCGCTGGGGGTGTGCAGCAGGACGGTGTCGCCTTCGCGTGCTTTGGTCAGCGTGCGGGCGACCGGGCTGATCCAACTGACCTTGCCCTTCAGCGGGTCGAATTCGTCGATGCCGACGATGGTGATGGTGTGCTCTTCGCCATCGCGCTTGGCGTAGGTGACGGTGGCGCCGAAGAACACCTGGTCGTTGCCATGGTGGATGCTGGGATCGACCACCTCGGCCAGGTCCATGCGCTTGGTCAGGAAGCGAATGCGGCGGTCGATCTCGCGCAGGCGGCGCTTGCCGTAAATGTAGTCGCCGTTCTCGGAACGGTCGCCGTTCGATGCGGCCCAGTGCACCACCTTCACCACTTCCGGGCGCTCGACATCGATCAGCTGCAGCAGCTCGTCCTTGATGCGCTGGTAACCCGCCGGCGTAATGTAGTTCTTGGAACCGGGAGGAATCGGCGGCGCGCCTGGCGGCAAGTCGTCGTCATCATCCTGCTCACTCTCTTTGACAAAAGCTTTGTTCATAACCGTTTTCTAATTATTTGGTGCAATAATGGCACTCATATGAAGCGATTGTACACACTCAGGCGGCGCCTGTTCGCCCCCCTCGTCTACTGCGCAGCCCTGTTCCTGATCTTTGAGGAATGGCTGTGGGATGTCGGGGCGCGCCTGATGGCGATACTGGCTCGCTTCCCGCCGCTGCGGGCGCTGGAGCGCATCATTTGCAGCCTCGGTCCCGCTGCCGCCATGGCCGTGTTCCTGCTGCCGGCGCTGATGCTGTTTCCGGTCAAGCTGCTGGCACTGTTCGCGATGGCGCGCGGCCATGCTTTCATGGGCATCAGCGTGTTCGTGCTGGCCAAGGTGGCCGGGGCCGCAGCGGTCGCGCGGCTGTATGCCCTGACCCGCCCGGCCCTGCTGCGCCTGCGTTGGTTCGCCTGGCTGCACGGCCGCTTCATGGAATTGAAAGAACGCTGGATTGCCCGCCTCAAAGCCACGGCCGCGTGGCGCGAATGCCGCGCCCTGGTCGACAGCGTGCGCGAACGCCTGCGCCGCTGGCGCGCCGGCTGGCGCCGCGGCCGCTTCGCCGCCCGCCCGATGCGCGTGCTGCGCCGCTTCAGCGCCTTCTGGCGCATGCGCCGCCGCTGACCCTTCAATCACCTATGCGCCCTGCCTTGCCGACTGCCCTCCACCACATTGCCGCCAACGCTCCCGGACTGGTCTACCAGTTCCGCCGCCACGCCGACGGCAGCGTATCTTTTCCTTATCTGAGCGACGGCTGCCTGGCCCTGCTCGGCATCAACGCCGCCGAACTGCAGGCCGAGCCGGAACGCTTCCTGTCGCTGGTGCTGCCGGAGGACCGGCCCGCCTACCTGGAGTCGATGCAGTCTTCCGCCACCTCACTGTGGAGCTGGAACTGGGAAGGCCGCATCTGGGTCGAGGCCTGGAAGGACGTCAAGTGGATCAACCTGCGCAGCACCCCCCATGCCCTGCCCGATGGCGGCGTGCAGTGGGAAGGCATCATGTCCAACATCACGGAGAGCAAGCAGGAGCAGCTCGAAGTGCGGGCCAGCCGCGCCCGGCTGGCCGAGCTGACCGCCCACATCGAACGGGTCAAGGAGCAGGAACGCGAACGCATCGCGCGCGAAATCCACGACGACCTGGGCGGCAACCTGACTGCCATCAAGATGGCCCTGGCCATGCTGGCCGCGCGCCTGCCGGAAGGCGATGAAACCCTGCAGCAAAAAGCGGCCTACGTCGACTCCCTGGTCGACCGCACCATCGACGCCGTGCATCGCCTGACGCTGGACCTGCGCCCTTCGGTGCTGGACTTCGGCCTGCTGCCCGCACTGGAATGGCAGGTCAAGGAATTCGAGGCCCAGGCCGGCATCGCCTGCACCCTGCAGGCCAGCATGAAGGAGCTCGAACTCGATCCCGAACAGGCAGCGGCCCTGTTCCGCATTGCGCAGGAGGCGCTGACCAATATCGCCAAGCACGCGCAAGCTACCGCAGTCACCGTCAAGCTGACGCGCAGCCGCGGCGTGCTGACCCTGAAGATCATCGACAACGGCCGCGGCATCCGCCCCGCTGACCGCGCCAAGCCCGACTCCTTCGGCCTGCGCGGCATGGCCGAGCGCGCGCGGGCGCTGGGCGGCACGCTCAACCTCGGTCATGCGGCTGGCGGAGGCACCGAAGTGGCGATCAAAATCCGCCTCCCGGCCCACGCGCCAGACGTTACAATGAACCATGAGTGAAAAAGCCGTCATCAAAGTATTTATTGCAGACGACCATGCCATCGTGCGCGAGGGACTGAAGCAGATCCTGGCCGAGACCAAGGACATCGTGGTCGCCGGCGAAGCCGAAAATGGCCTCGATGCCATCAAGCTGTTCCGCAAGTCCGGCTGCAACGTTCTACTCCTTGATATTTCCCTGCCGGACCGCAACGGCATCGAAGTGCTGAAACAGGTCAAGAAGGACAAACCCGAACTGGCCGTGTTGATGCTGTCCATGCATCGCGAAGACCAGTACGCCATCCGCTCGCTCAAAGCCGGCGCCGCCGGCTACCTCACCAAACAAAGTGCGCCGAAAGAGTTAGTAAATGCAATCCGCCAGTGCGCAGCAGGGTTAAAATATGTAAGCCCGGCATTGGCGCAAGAACTGGCCAACCATGTCGGCGAGGACCACCAGGTTGCGCCGCACGAAACGCTGTCGGACCGCGAGTACCAGACCCTGACCATGATCGCCTCCGGCAAGACCGTAGGCACCATTGCCAAGGAGCTATCACTCTCGGTCAAGACCGTCAGCGAATACCGCTCCCGCCTGCTGGCCAAGATGAACCTGAAGAACAGCGCCGAACTCACGCACTACGCCATCAAGAACCAGCTGATCGATTAGAAATGATGCCAAGAAGTAAGCAGATTTTCTCCCGTTTATCACCAAATCGCGCGACTGGACAGTGGCTTAATATGCTGGTAATCGGTAAACCTTAGCAGAGGCTGTACGTCAGATGTCTAGCAAACCCACCAATCCAGCCGCGGCGGACATGAATCCGGCTGATATCGCTCGCGAGGCATTCCGCCGCCTCGCTGTGCGCCGGATTGCCCCTACGCCAGACGCGTATCGCGACATCTACAACGAAATCGCCGGCATCGTGCCGGTACCGCCTGCACCGGTAGTGCAGGAAGGCCCGGCAGAAACCATGCTGGCCCAGTTCGCCGCCCGCCTGACCGACCAGCCGGGCGACCTGGCCGACTTTGGCCGCCGCTTCAATCGCGCCGTCAAGGCGCGCGACTGGGATACCTATGCCCGCACCCTGGCCGCACTGGCCGAGCGCCCGCTGGTCAAGGTCGGTGCCGGCGGCCTCGTGCCCGAAGAAAACAATGAGCAGGCGCGCCAACTGCGTGAACTGCTGAGCCGCACCCTGACCTTTGCCGTTGCTTCCCTGCTGTCGGACAGCCCGGCCCTGGTGGCGGAAGCCGAATCGCTCGGCGCCGCGACCAAGGAGGCGCACACCGAGGCTGCGCTGGCCGAGATCGGCAGCCGCCTGAAAGAACTGTGCTATCAGATCGAGATCCGCAGCGGCGACACCGCCGAGCAGCAGGAATTGCTGCTGCGCCTGTTCCGCCTGCTGCTGGAAAACGTCAGCGAATTGCTGGACGACGATTCCTGGCTGCGCGGCCAGATCGACGCCGTGCAAAACCTGATTTCCGGCCCGATCGACCAGCGCGCGCTGGAAGAAGCCACGCGCAGCCTGAAAGACGTCATCTATAAACAGAGCCAGCTCAAGCACTCGATCACCGACGTCAAGGCCACCGTCAAGAACATGATGATGACCTTCATCGACCGCCTCGGCGCAGTGGCGACCTCGACCGGCGACTTCCACGAGAAGATTGGTGGCTATTCCGACAAGATCCGCGCGGCGCGCGATATCGGCGAGCTGAACCAGATCCTCGACGACGTGCTGAAGGAAACCCGCCAGGTGCAGAGCGAGGCCCTGAAGGCGCGCGACAATATGATGGTGGCGCGGCAGGAAGTGCAGGATGCCGAGGCGCGCATCCACGCACTGGAAGCCAAGCTGCAGCACCTGAGCGAGTTGGTGCGGGAAGACCAGTTGACCGGCTCGCTGAACCGGCGCGGCCTGGACGACGTGTTCGAGCGCGAAACCGCCCGCGCCGACCGCCGCGGCACGCCCCTCTGCATCGCCGTGCTGGACCTGGACGATTTCAAGAAGCTCAACGACACCATGGGCCATATCGCCGGCGACAACGCGCTCAAGCACCTGGTCAAGGTTGTCAAGGAGACCCTGCGCTCGATGGACGTGATCGCCCGCTTTGGCGGCGAGGAATTCCTGATCCTGCTGCCGGAGACCACTATCGAAGCGGCCGAGGCCACCATGACCCGCCTGCAGCGCGAGCTGACCCGCCACTTCTTCATGCATGAAAACGAGAAGGTACTGATCACCTTCTCCGCCGGCGTCGCCCTGCGCCGCCCGCATGAAGTCCAGGCCGACCTGGTCAAGCGCGCCGACGAGGCCATGTACAAGGCCAAGAAATCGGGTAAAAACCGGGTCGTCGTTGCCGAGTAGGCAATAACATTCCGTCAAGCCCGCCCTTTTCGGCGGGCTTTTTTTATTTTCTTTGCCGGTGAAAAATATTTTTTTTGGGCCTAAAGTTCAGGAAAAGCCCGCCGTTTAAGCGGCACTCCGTAGGCAACTTGAGGGTAAAAACAGGGGGATTTGCCAGCTAAATCGCCCTAAAGGTTCCCGTGCGGCAACCGTTACCCAAAACAACAGCGGCTTGATCGTCACAGCACAGCGTGGCGGGCCAAAGTGAATGAGCAAATTGCCCAATCAGTAGTACCGAATGGAGAAATACCATGGCTTCCGTAATTAACACCAACATCTCGTCCCTGAACTCGCAGCGCAACCTGAACGCATCCCAGAGCAGCCTGTCGACCTCCCTGCAACGTCTGTCCTCCGGCCTGCGTATCAACAGCGCTAAGGACGATGCTGCTGGCCTGGCAATTTCGGACCGTATGAATTCCCAGATTCGCGGCATGAACCAGGCAATGCGCAACGCCAACGACGGCGTTTCGCTGGCTCAAACTGCTGAAGGCGCGCTGGCTTCCTCCGGCGACATCCTGCAGCGTATCCGTGAACTGGCAGTGCAGTCCTCCAACGCAACCAACTCGGCTTCGGACCGTCAGGCGCTGCAGACTGAAGTTGGCGAACTGGCATCGGAACTGAACCGCGTTGCCCAGACCACCAACTTCAACGGCAAGAACCTGCTGGATGGCTCGATGGGCACCGCGACCTTCCAGGTCGGCGCTGACGCGAACCAGACCATCCAGGCTGTTGGCGCCAACTTCCTGACCAGCACCTACGGCGACAACCGTATCGAAGGCGCACCTGCTGCCGTGACCGCTGCCAATACCTCGGCTGCCACCACCGCTACCATCAACGGTTCCCGCGGTTCGGCAACCATCACCACCTTGGCCGCTACCAGCACCGCCAAGTCGGTCGCTGCCAGCATCAACGCACAGACCGCCAACACCGGCGTCACTGCATCGGCCAAAACCGACGCGGCACTGACCCTGGGCGCTGAGTCCTACACCATGACTGTTGAAGGCGACAACGCTGGCTCCCCAGTGACCGTGTCCTTCACCATCGGTACCGGTGCCAACTCGGCTGACGACTATGCTTCGGCGATCAATGCCTTCAATGCGCAATCGTCCAAGACCGGCGTTACCGCCCAGTACGACGAGACCAACAACAAGCTGAAACTGTCGCACTCGACCGGTTCGGACATCAAGCTGACCAACACCAAAACCGGTGGTAACACGGTCCTGAGCGCACAGAACTACAACGCCGCTGGCGCGCTGAACGGTGCAGCCAATGCGATGACTGCAGCTGCTGCTGTGTCGACCGTGATGGGCCGCGTGACCATGGACTCCGAGAGCTCGTTCTCGGTGACTGAGGCCGCTGCAACCGGCTTCAGCCTGGCTGGTGGTTCGACCCTGAAGTCGGTGGCAACCCTGGACGTGACGACCTTTGACAACGCCCAGCTGGCAATCAAGATCGCTGACGCCGCCCTGGCATCGGTGAACAGCCAGCGCGCCTCCTTCGGTGCACTGCAGTCCCGTTTCTCGTCGACCATCTCGAACCTGAGCGCAACGACCGAGAACCTGTCTGCATCCCGTAGCCGTATCGTGGACACCGACTTTGCTGCAGAAACCGCAAGCCTGACCCGCGGCCAGATCCTGCAACAAGCTGGTACTGCGATGCTGGCCCAGGCTAACTCGCTGCCTAACGGCGTGCTGAGCCTGCTGCGCGGCTAATCGCCAATAAGCTAGGTAAAAAAGCGGTTCCCCGCTCCGGTTCGCCGGACCGGGGAATTTTCCGTAGGAGGTCTGTATGACTATCGATTCAATAACTGCTACTGTGCCGCGCGCTGACCGTGGCATCGCGGTCCCGGATTTCGTGGCCCTTCCGGTGGCAGGCCGCAGCCCGGCTGCTGCGGTGGAAACCATCGATGCGGTCAAGGCCAAGGAGGCAACGCCTTCCAAGAAGGATGTGGAAGAAGCCGTTGCAAAGCTGAACAAGTCGGTGCAGCAGCGGGCCCAAAGCCTGCTGTTCTCGATCGACGATGACAGCCACCGCACCGTCGTCAAAGTGATTGACCTGCATACCCAGGAAGTACTGCGCCAGATTCCGACTCCGGAAGCCCTGGAGATCGCGAAGGCGATCGATGCCTTCAGGGGTTTGCTGGTCGATCAGGAAGCCTGACCACTAGCAACAGCATTCCCGGCCCGGCCTGCCCTTGCGGCAGCCCGGGCTTTTTTGCGCTATGCTGGCCGCAGGGAAGCTTGTCATTTCAGACAAGAATAAACAGGTATTTCCCCCTCTCAAGTCCCCTTTGATTCTGCCGTAAACAAGTTAGACTTATCTTGTTTCCTCAGGAGTTAGCCGTGGCCCTTTCCAGCACCCCAGCACTGTCATCCCCCGGTATCGGTTCCGGCTTGCAGGTCAACGACATCGTCGACAAACTGATGGCGGCCGAAGCGGCACCACTGGCGGGTTATGACCGCAAGACCGCGTCGTACCAGGCCAAGGTGAGCGCCTTCGGTTCACTGACCGCAGCGGTCGGCGTGTTCCAGAGCGCCCTGGGCGGCCTGACCTCGGCCAACTCCTTCAAAGGCTTCTCTACCACGGTAGGCAACAAGGATTTGCTGACTGCCAGCGCTTCGGCCAAGGCAGTGGCGGGCAATTACAAGATCAATGTCAGCCAGCTGGCACAGGCGCAGACCCTGATGACCACTGGCTTGGCGAGCAAGACGTCGACTATCGGCCTGGGCGGTTCGACGACCCTGTCCTTCCAGTTCGGTACGGCCAGCGGCAGCTTCGGCTTGCAAGGCACGGGCCTGAACTCATCGATGCTGGCCAACGGCTTGGCCAATGGCTCGCTCAGCATCAACGGCACTGCCATTCCAACCTCAAGCGGCACCAATAGCGCCACGGCACTGGCAAATGCCATCAATGACAAGACCAGCACGACCGGCGTCACTGCCACGGTGGCGAATATTTTCTCCACCTTTGGCGACGTGGCGACCGATGGCACGGGCTCTTACGCGCTGAAAGTCGGCAACGTCACGATCGCCAGCCAGGGAGCAGGCGTCGCGGCGGGCGCCGGCGTCACGGCTGCTTCCCTCGATGCCGACCTGGCCAATGCGGGCGGTGCCACCGCTACCGCGCTCGCTGCTGCCGGCATCACGTTTACCGGCAGTGCCGCTGCCGGCACCCTGGAATTCCGCAGTGCCAGCGGCGCCAGCGTGGCCATCACCGAAACCGCCAGCGGCGTCACCGGCGGCGCCAAGACTGCGGCGGGCGCCGCGAATGCCGGGGCCACCTACGCTTCGGCCAGCAGCATCACCCTGACCTCGGCCAACGGCAGCCCAATCACCATCGCCGGCAACAATCCTGCCGCCGCCGGCCTGACTGCAGGCACCGGCGGAAGCATGCTGGGCGGCGGTTTCAGCCAGGATGCCAGCCAGCCAACGGGTTCCGTCGTCATCGACAGCACCAACAACACCCTGCAAGGCGTGGCTGACGCCATCAACAAGGCCAGCCTGGGCGTGACGGCCACCATCGTATCCGACGGCAGCGCGTCCCCGTACCGTCTGGTGCTGACGTCGAACAAGACCGGCGAAAACGCGGCCATGAAGATCAGCCTGAGCGGTGATGGCAGCAACCCGCCGGACGCAGCCCTGAGCAGCCTGCTCAGCTATGATCCGGCCGGCACCCAGTCGATGCAGCAGACCAGTGCTGCCCAGGACACCAAGCTGACTGTCAACGGCATTGCTGTCAGCAGCCACTCCAACACTGTCAACGAATCGATCCAGGGCGTGGGCCTGACGGTCAACCAGGTCGGCAGCACGACGCTGAACGTGGCGCGCGACACCAACAGTGTGAAGACCAACCTGACGGCCTTCGTCAAGGCGTACAACGAACTCAACGGCGCGCTGAAAAAACTCACCGCCTATGACCCGGAAACCAAGAAAGCCGGCGCGCTGCAAGGCGACCCGACCGCGCAATCGATGCAGGCACAATTGCGCCGCATGATGAGCGGCCAGATCACCGGCCTGTCCGGCAGCCTGACCAATATGGGCCAGGTAGGCATTTCCTTTGCAAAAGATGGCACGCTCAGCCTCGACGACGCCAAGCTGAATAAGGCAATCGAGAAGAATTTCGGTGACATCGCCGGCCTGTTTACCGCCATCGGCAATGCCACCGACCCGAACGTAAGCTTTGTCAGCTCGACTGCAAAAACCAAGCCGGGCAGCTATGCGCTGAACATCACGGCCCTGGCCAGCCAGGGGGCATTGACCAGCTCGGCAGCGCTGGGCAGCACCACGATTGCCGCCAACACCACCTGGGCGGTGACCCTGAACGACACCACGCCCAGCAACTCGAAAAATATCGCCAATGTCACCATCCCGGCAGGCACCTATTCGCCCGCCGAACTGGCCAAGATCGTACAGTCGTCGATCAACGGCACGGCCGCCTTCTCGGATACCGGTTCCAGCGTCACCGCAGCGATCGACGGCAGCGGCAAATTGGTGCTCTCGTCCAGCAAATACGGCTCGGCCTCGAATATCGCCCTGACCAGTGTCAGCGGCAGTACCGTGGACAGCGTGTTCGGCGGCGCAACGCCGGTGGTCGGCACCGACGTGGCCGGCACCCTGGGTGGCAAGGCAGTGGTCGGAACCGGCCAGACCCTCACCGGCGCCGAGGGCACCGATGCAGAAGGCCTGAAAATCGACATTACCGGCGGCGCCCTCGGCGATCGCGGCACCGTCTCCTTCTCGCAAGGCTATGCCTACCAGCTCAATAACCTGGCCACGTCATTCCTGGGCAGCAAAGGCTTGCTGACGACCGTGACCGAAGGCTTAAACAAGAGCATCAAGGACGTGGCCAAACAGCGCGATGCCTTCTCTTCCAAGCTGGACGACATTGAAAAGCGCTACCGCACCCAATTTACGCGGCTTGATGCAACCTTGGCGAAAATGCAGAGCACGCAAGCGTATTTGACTCAGCAACTGGCGGCCATTGCCTCCAATAGCTGAGCGCAGGAATAAGGAGAGATTATGTTTGGAACTACTTCACGCGGCGTCAACGCCTACGCGAAAGTCGGCCTGGAAACCGGCGTCAGCTCCGCCTCGCCGCACAAGCTGATCGTCATGCTGTACGACGGCGCCCTGGCTGCGATCATGACCGCGCTGACCCAAATGAATGCAGGTAATGTGCAAGAAAAAGGCAAAGCCATCTCCAAAGCCATTCGCATCATCGACGATGGCTTACGTGCCAGCCTGGACAAGGAAGCCGGCGGCGAGATCGCCCGCAACCTGGATGCCCTGTATGACTACATGAGCCGCCGCTTGCTCGAAGCAAACATCAAGAACAGTCCGGAAATCCTGGACGAAGTGCGCGGCCTGCTGGCCGACCTGCGCGATACCTGGAACCAGATCGGCGGCAACCCTGCCGCGACCACCAATGCCCAGCCTGCTGCTTTGTCCAGCATGTAATCGAGGATGACAATGACGAACGTGGAAGTTTTGACCGCCTACTCCGCCATGGCAGCACTGACCCACAAGATGGTGGCAGCGGCAACGATGTCCGACTGGGACGGACTGGAAGTACTGGAAAGCCAGGTAGCGGCCCAGGTGGCGCTGTTGCGCGGCAATGAAGAAGCCGTGGTGCTGGACGCCAGTGAGCGCCAGCAGAAGCTTGGCCTGATCAAGCAGATGCTGGACGACGACCGCCAGATCCGCGACCTGACCATGCCCTGGATGGCCCAGCTGTCCAAACTGATCAACAACACCGGCACTGAACGGCGCCTGGCCGCCGCCTACGGCGCCGTCTGAGCGGGGCGGCTGCCATGCTGCCCCCGCGCCTGGATGTCCGGGGCGTCAGCGCCACCAGCGCGGCTTCGGCCGCGCCAGCGGTTGCCGCACCGCGCCAGGAAGCCTTCCAGCGCGCCCTCTCGCAAATGGTCGGGCAAACCCTGCCCGCCCAGGTCCTCAGCAAATTCTCCGACGGCAGTTTCCTGGTGCGCGTGGCCGACACCAATGCGCGCATGCTGCTGCCAAACGGCATCAACACCGGCGACGAACTGCCGCTGACCGTGGTCAGCGGCCAGCCGCGCGCCACGCTGCAAGTGGGCGCCGGCAGTCCGCAAGCTGGCCAGCTGGCAACCTTTGTCGCCGGGGACCAGATGCCCGACATGCCGGCCCAAGGCCGCCTGCCCTCGCAGGAAGCGGCCATCCTGAACCTCAGCGGCAAGCAACCGCAGGCAGCCGGCGGCGCTGAAGCGGGCCAGGCCGGCGCCGCGCAAGCGCAGGGCCGCACGCTCAGCCCGGGCGCTGCCCTGCTCAGCAAAGCCCCGCTGGTGCCTGCCGACCAGTTGCCTTCGCTCGGCAAGGACACTCCGCAGGCTGCACTGAGCCCCGCCGCGCGCGCCATCGCCAGCGCACTGGCCTCCGCCTACACCACGCCTGGCATGCCGGTCACCATCAACGGCAAGGCCCCGCTCAGTGCCGGCGGTCCGCCCGATACGGGAAAACTCAGCCAGGGCTTGCAGCGCGCCCTCGGCGACAGCGGCCTGTTCTACGAATCCCATGTGGCCGAATGGGCCGAAGGCAAGCGCTCGCTGCAAGACTTGCAGCGCGAACCGCAGATGCAGCGCCAGGGTGCCGCGCAAGGCGCAGGACAAAGCCAGGCCGATGCCGTGGCGAAGGCGCTGGCCGGCCCTGACCTGTCGGCCGCGCAAATGATCAACCAGCAACTGCACACCCACGAACAGGGCAAGGTCATGTGGCAAGGCGAAGCCTGGCCCGGGCAGCAGATGCAATGGCTGGTCGAGCGCGACCAGCAAGGTGAAGCCGGCGACAAAGGCGGCCGGCGCGAAGGCCGCGACGGTGAAGCCGATCCGGTCTGGCGCAGCGGCGTGCGCTTCCGCTTCCCCATGCTGGGCAAGGTCGCAGCCAACGTCACCCTGGTCGGCGACCAGGTACACATCGCCGTGCAGTCAGGCTCGGAAGACACGGCCGCCACGCTGCGCGCCTGGGCCAGCGCCTTGCAGCAAGCCATGGATGCTGCCGGCGCACCGCTGACTTCCCTTGCTATCAATGCGGAGGGCAAAGATGGCACAGGGTGACCAGAACGAGCAGCCGCGCAAGCCGCTGCAAAGTGCCGTCGCCCTCGCCTACAAGAGCGGCGAAGCGGCACCAAAAGTCGTCGCCAAAGGACGCGGGCTGGTTGCGGAGCAGATCATTGCCGTCGCCGCCGAACACGGCGTGCACATCCACGAGTCGAAAGAACTGGTATCGCTGTTGATGGAAGTGGACCTGGACCACCAGATCCCGCCCCTGCTCTACCGTGTAATTGCGGAACTGTTAGCGTGGCTTTATCATATTGAAGCAGCGCAAAAGACTGGCCAGCCCCCGCCCCCGGCGCCCGATCTCAGCGTACCGAATGAATCCCCAAAAAACGGACTTTGATGCACAGCTATATTTCGGAATCGGACATGGAAAACTGGCATGATTTCGAGGTTGCTTCGCGCCGCGAGATTACCGCGCTGCTGCGCAGTATCGGCGAGAAAAACCAGTTGATCCGCATGCTCGTCAAGGGCGAGTCCGACGTGTGCGTCACGTCCATCCTGGAAGTCGATGCCGATGGCGGCAACATCATCCTCGACTGCTCCATCAGCCCCGACCAGAATCGCCGCATCCTTGGCGCCAAAAGGCTTTCCTTCGAAACCACGCTGGACAAGATCCGCATCATGTTCAGCGGCGAGCAGATCGAATCGACCACATTTGAAGGCAGCCCGGCCTTCAAGATGCCGCTGCCGACCAGCCTGGTGCGCCTGCAGCGCCGCGAGTTCTACCGCATCGCCACGCCGGTCACCAATCCCGTGCGCGTGCTGATTCCGCAGCCGGCCGAACTGGGTGGCGGCAGCAAGCCGTTCCCGCTATCCGACATCAGCTGCGGCGGCATTGCGATCCTCGACAACAGCCTGGAGTTGGGTGACACGATCGGCAAGGTTTACAGCGATTGCCGCATTGAACTACCTGAAGTGGCCACGATCACGACCGGCCTGCAGATCCGCAACTCGCTGGACCTGACGCTTTTAAACAACAAAACCAACCGCCGCCTCGGCTGCCAGTTCGTCGACATGCCGCGCTCATCCCTGACCGCCGTGCAGCGCTACATCACCAAGCTCGAGCGCGAACGCAACGCCCGCATCGCCGGCCTGGAATAGGGAAAGAGAGAAAAAGGGGACGTAACACATTTCGGCTTCGCCGAAATGTGTTACGTCCCCTTTTTCTCTTTCTCTTATACCTGCATGTTCATGATGTCGTGGTAGGCCTGGACCAGCTTGTTGCGCACCTGGACGGTGGCCTGGAAGTTGATGCTGGCTTTTTGCATCGAAATCATGACGTCCGACAGGTTGACCGAGTCGTCCCCCATCTGGAAACGCTTGGTCAGGCCTTCGGCCTGGTTCTGGCTGGCCTGGACCGCGTCCAGCGCGCCTTTCAGGGCGTTGGTGAAGTCGGGCTTCTCGGCCACCTTCTCGGTCTGGACCGCCGGCGGCGTGGCTGCAGGCCGTGTGGCCGCCGCATGCAGCTGGGCGATCATGGCCTGTATTTGGCTAGAATCAATTCCGCCTGTTCTCATTAGTTGACTCCAAGATACAATATTCCTGTTTTCAGGCTTCCAGAATACCCGTGCGAATGCAAGGGGATAGCCTTGAGCAGGAAGGCAATCGGCCGCCTATTCAGGCCTTTAAAGGGCGCAACATCGCCTGATAATGTGCAACAGGCCCATTAACCCACAGTGATTACCCATGGCTGCAGCCGCCGAACAAATCGATATCGACGATCCAGAAGCCCAGCAGGCGCCCAAGGGCCGCTTCGCCTTCTTCCAGACCCCCATGGGCAAGATGGTGATCCGCGGGGCCGCTGTGGCGGGCATCCTGGCGCTGATCCTGATCCTGTGGATGTGGAACAAGGAGCCGGACTACAAGGTCCTGTTCGCCAATTACACCGATAAGGATGGCGGCGCCATCACCGCTGCGCTCGACCAGATGCAGGTCAAGTACAAGCTGGCCGAAGGCGGCCAGGCCATCCTGGTGCCATCCGAGCAAGTGCACAATGTGCGACTGCGCCTGGCCCAGCAGGGCTTGCCGAAAGGCGGCAACGTCGGCTTTGAAGTCATGGAAAACCAGAAGCTGGGCGTGTCCCAGTTCCTGGAACAGGTCAATTACCAGCGCGCACTGGAAGGCGAGCTGGCGCGCTCGATCCAGTCCATCGGCGCAGTCGAGTCGGCACGCGTGCACCTGGCCTTGCCGAAGCCTTCCGTGTTCGTGCGCGACCAGCAGAAACCGACCGCTTCGGTGATCCTGCAGTTGCACGCCAACCGCATGATCGATCCGGCCCAGGTCAGCGCCATCGTGCACCTGGTTGCTTCGTCGGTGCCCGAACTGTCGCCGGCCAATGTGACCGTGGTGGACCAGGCCGGCAACCTGGTGTCCGACCTGAACAAGAACGGCAACGCGGCCAACAACGCCAAGAACCTCGACGCCTCCCAGCTCAAGTATGTGCAGGAGATGCAAAAACAGGTCATCAAGCAGGTCGAGTCGATCATCACGCCGATTGTGGGCGAAGGCAATGTGCGTGCCGAGGCCGTGGCCGACGTCGATTTCTCCGCCATCGAACAGGCTGCTGAAACCTACAAGCCGAACTCCCCGCCTGCCGCTTCGGCCATCCGCAGCCAGCAGAGCAGCGAAACCAGCGGCAATGCCAATGTCAATCCGGGCGGCATTCCCGGCGCACTGTCGAACCAGCCGCCGGGCGTGGCCACGGCCCCACTGACTACTACTCCGCCAGGTGCTGCGGGTGCCCCCGGCCAGCCGGGCACCGGCGCTGCGACCACCGCAACCGGCCCAAGCCATAAGGAATCGACAACCAATTACGAAGTCGACAAGACGGTGCGCTATGAACAGAAGGCAATGGCCGGACTGAAGCGCATGACCGTCGGCGTCGTAGTAAACTATCGCAGGACCATCGATAAAAACGGCAAGGTCGTCGTCAAGCCGCTGAGCGCCGACGAAATGGCCAAGATCAACAGCCTGGTCAAGGAAGCCATGGGCTACAACCAGGACCGCGGCGATTCCGTCAGCGTGGCCAATGCGCCCTTCGACGGCGTCGACAAGGAGCCGGAAGCACCGCTCGAATGGTGGCGCGACCCGGCCAACCTGCCGCTGGCCAAGGAACTGGCGAAGTTCCTGATCACGGCCCTGATCCTGCTATACATCCTGCTGCGTATCGTGCGTCCAATGATGCGTCCGGTATTCAAGAAGATCGACGAGATCAACGAGCCGGAAGCGGAACCGGAACCGGAGCCGATCGTCGAGCCGCTGGGCCCGACACCGGAAGAATTGCTGGCGGAGGAGATCGCCAAGATGGAAGAAAACACTGCCCGCACCTACCGCGACAACCTGGCGCTGGCGAAAAAACTGGCTGCGGAAGATCCGCGCATCGTCGCCAACGTCATCAAGGAATGGATAGGCAACAATGACTGAGAATACCGGACTGCAAAAGGCCGCCATCCTGATGCTGGCCATGGGTGAAGCCGAGGCGGCCGAGGTGATGAAATTCCTCGGCCCACGCGAAGTGCTGAAGCTGGGCGCTTCGATGGCGACCATGAAGAACATCCCGCATGAAATGGTGGTCGACGTGCTGGACGATTTCCGCGACCAGTACGCGGCCGCTTCCACCGTCGGCCTCGATTCGGACGAGTACATCCGCCAGGTGCTGACCAAGGCGCTGGGTGACGACAAGGCCTCGGTGCTGCTGTCGCGCATCCTGGGCGGCAAGGATGCTTCCGGCATCGAGTCGCTGAAGTGGATGGATTCGCAATCGGTCGCCGAATTGATCCGCAACGAGCACCCACAGATCATTGCCACCATCCTGGTGCACCTCGAGCGCGACCAGGCTTGCGAGATCCTGGGCCACTTCACCGACCGCCTGCGCAACGATGCGGTGCTGCGTATCGCCACGCTGGATGGCGTGCAGCCGGCCGCCCTTCGCGAGCTGAACGACGTGCTGACCAAGCTCCTGTCCGGCAATGAGAACATCAAGAAATCGACCCTGGGCGGCGTGCGTGCCGCGGCCGAGATCCTGAACTTCATGTCCGGCGAGCAGGAACAGAACGTGATGGACAACATCAAGAACTACGACAACGACATGGCGCAGAAGATCATGGACGAAATGTTCGTGTTCGACAACCTGATCGACGTCGACGACCGCGGCATCCAGCTGCTGCTGCGCGAAGTGCAGTCCGAAATGCTGATCATCGCGCTCAAGGGCGCTTCGCCCGACCTGCGCGACAAGATCTTCAAGAACATGTCGGCGCGTGCATCGGAAATGATGCGCGAAGACCTGGAAAACAAAGGCCCGGTACGCCTGTCCGAAGTGGAGACGCAGCAGAAGCAGATCCTGCAGATTGTGCGTCGCCTGGCGGACGAAGGACAGATCGTGCTCGGTGGTAAAGGCGAGGATTCGTTCGTCTGATGACAAGCATCCCAAAAGAAAAACAGACTGCCTACCAGCGCTGGGAATTGCAATCCTTCGGCGACGCGCGCCCGAGCGTGGTGGCCCAGCGCGAACGCGAAGAAGCGGAAGTGCGCGCCGCCCTGGCCGCCGAAGCCGCTGCACAGGCGGAAGTCGCGCAAGCCGAATACGAGGCGGAACAAGCCCCTGCCCCGGAATACCCGACCGAAGAAGAACTCGCCGCCATCCGCGAGGAAGCGCGCCAGCAAGGCTATGACGCCGGCTTCAAGGCCGGCCACGACGATGGCGTTGCACAAGCCCTCGATGAAGCGCGCGCCGCGACCGAACAGGCCATTGCCCCGGTGCGCGAAATCGCCGACAACTTCAGCACTGCGCTGCGCGAAGCCGACCAGAATATCAGCAATGAAGTGCTGGAACTGGCGCTGCACCTGGCCAAGGGCATGATCAAGACTGCCTTGCGCGTGAAGCCGGAACTGATCCTGCCGATCGTGCGCGAGGCCATCGAATACCTGCCGGTGCTGCAGCAGCCTGCCCTGCTGATCCTGAATCCGGAAGACGCCGCCGTGGTGCGCGAGAGCATTGCGGAAGAACTCGACAAAGGCGGCTGGCGCGTGATCGACGACCCTACCGTCGAACGCGGCGGCTGCAAGGTCGATACCGCCTCCAACCAGATCGATGCCACCGTGGCATCGCGCTGGCAGCGCCTGAGCCTGGCGCTCGGCAAAGACATCGACTGGGTCGACTGAGATGGGCGCCCCGGACCCACAAGTGCACGCGGGCCGCTGGCGTTCTTACCTGAACGATTGCGCCACGCTGGTTGATTTCGTCGAGCCGATGCAGGTGTCGGGCCGCGTCACGCGCGTGGCAGGCCTGGTGATGGAAGCGGTCGGCCTGCGCCTGGCAGTCGGCGCTGCCTGCACGGTGCCCCTGCCCTCCGGCGGCAAGGTCGAAGCGGAAGTGGTCGGCTTTGAAGGCGACAAGCTGTTCCTGATGCCGCAAAGCGATGTCGAAGGCATCATTCCCGGCACCCGCGTGTTCCCGGTCGAACAGAGCGTGCCGAAGCCAGGCACCGTCAACCACCCGCGCCGCCGCCCCAGCGACCGCGCACGCCACCTGCCGGTCGGCCCCGAACTTCTCGGCCGCGTGGTCGACGGCGCCGGCCGTCCACTCGACGGCCTGGGCCCGATCCAGACCAGCGATTCGGCGCCGATCAATGTGCGCCCCGCCAACCCGCTGGGCCGCGCGCCGATTGTGGAGACGCTGGACGTCGGCGTGCGCTGCATCAATGCCATGCTGACCGTGGGACGCGGCCAGCGCATGGGCCTGTTTGCCGGTTCCGGCGTCGGCAAGTCCGTCCTGCTCGGCATGATGGCGCGCTACACCGAAGCCGACATCATCGTGGTCGGCCTGATCGGCGAGCGGGGACGTGAGGTGAAGGAATTCATCGAGCAGATCCTGGGCGAGGAAGGCTTGCGCCGTTCCGTCGTCGTGGCGGCGCCAGCGGACACGCCGCCGCTGATGCGCATGCAAGGCGCTGCCTATTCCACCGCGATTGCCGAGCACTTCCGCGACAAGGGCCAGAACGTGCTATTGATCATGGATTCGCTGACCCGATACGCGATGGCGCAGCGCGAAATCGCCCTGGCCATTGGCGAGCCGCCAGCCACCAAAGGTTACCCGCCTTCCGTGTTTGCAAAATTGCCAGTGCTGGTGGAACGCGCCGGCAATGGCGAACTGGGTGGCGGCTCGATCACGGCTTTCTATACCGTACTGACCGAGGGCGACGACCAGCAGGACCCGATCGCCGACTCCGCGCGCGCGATCCTGGATGGCCACATCGTGCTGAACCGCCGCCTGGCCGAAGCCGGCCACTATCCGGCGATTGATATCGAACAGTCAATCAGCCGCGCCATGCACTCGATCACCTCGCACACCCACCAGAACCAGGCACGCCGTCTGAAACAGTTGTTTTCACGCTACGAACGCAGCCGCGACCTGATTGCCGTCGGGGCGTACACGCCGGGCACCGATCCAGTGCTTGACCAGGCCATCAACCTGCACGATAAGATTGAACAATTCCTGCAACAGCAAATTACGGAGCAGGTGAACATGCCCGAGAGCTTGGGGCAGTTAACCTCTCTATTCGACTGATTGGCGAATCTGGCCCTGCATATAATTGACCATCATGGCCTCTACCCAGCAACTTGAAACCCTGATCGACCTGGCGCAGCGCGAAACCGACGATGCTGCCAAACGCCTTGGCGCGGCCCTGAAAGCCGTGACGGAGGCGGAAGAGAAGCTGAACATGTTGATTGGCTACCGCGACGAGTACGGCCGCCGCTTCGATGCTTCGCAACAGCAAGGCATCACGCCCATGGCCTATCGCAATTTCCAGGCTTTCATGGAGAAACTGGATACCGCGATCATGGGCCAGCAGGAAGTGGTGCGTCATAGCAAAGCGCGCGGCGACAAAGAGAAGCAATTGTGGCAGGACGCTGAACGCAAGCGCATGTCGTACTCCACCTTGCGCGACCGGGCCGAAGCCCAGGAGCTCAAGAAGGAAGCCAAGCGCGATCAGAAGGCCATGGACGAACACGCCTCCCGCCAGGCATTTTTCAAACGCTAGACCGATTCGATCATGCAAACCCAGACTGTCCAGAACTCCCCTCTTCTTTCCGGCAATTCGGCTGGCAGCCGTTCGTCCAATGCCGCGCAGGAAGACCAGCAGTTCGCACAGGCCCTGAACAACCAGATCGAACGCCAGGCCAAGGCCTTGCCGCCATCGTTGCAGCCGCAAGCGAATGCCGCTGCGCGCCGCGCCGAAGCGCCCAAGCCTGCTGCGCAACAGGCCAGCCAGCAACCGAAACCGGCACCGACCGCACCAGCGCCAGCCAACAAGCCGGCCACGCAAGCGCAGGCGCCAGCCAAGGCACAGCAAAGCGAACAGGCAAACCAGGCCAATAATGCCGCCGCGCCTGCAGACGCGCAGTCAGCACCGGCCGACGCGGCATCTGCCAGCACGTCCGCTGCCGCCAATGCCACCAGCAGCGCCGGCGCGGCCAGCGACGAAACCGAAAGCCAGCAAGCTGCCAACGACGCCGTCGCCGGCATGCTGGCCATGATCCAGGGCCTCGCCCAGCCAACTGCGGCCGACGCTGCCACTGCAGCGAGCGCGGCAGCCGCTGCGGCCGCCGCCGCGTCCAGCAAAGACGGCCGGGCCACCGAGGCCGAACTGGCCAGCGACGCCGTCCTGTCCGGCAAAGGCGGCAGGAGCGGCATTGCCGACCGCCTGCCGGCGGAAGGCATGGCCATCGACCAGGAGGCACTGCTGGCAGCGAAAGCTGCGGCAGAAGGCGCCGGCAAAGGACAGGATCCATCCCTGGCAGACGCCCTGGCGAAGGCACGCCACGGCGCAGCCGCCGAAGCCGGCGACGCCGGTGCATCGTCCGCAGCTACCGGCGGCAGCGACAAAGCCACCGCCCAACCGCGCACCGATTTCCAGGCCGCCCTGCAGCAAGCCAGCGCCGACGCCGGCAAAGCCGCCGACGCGGCCGCGCTCGAGGCCAAGCACGCGATCCAGCCGCAGGCAAGCGCCCTGCAGGCAGCCGCGACCGCACTGGCACCGGCAGGCGCCGCGAATGCACAAGCCGCCCAGGCCCTGGCCAGCAACCAGCTGCACGCCCGCGTCGGCAGCCAGGGTTGGGACCACCAGCTGGGCCAGAAAGTGGTATGGATGGTCAATGGCGGCGAACAGAGCGCCACCCTGACCCTGAATCCGCCCGACCTCGGCCCGCTGCAGGTGGTGCTGAGCGTCTCCAATGACCAGGCCAGCGTCGCCTTCACTGCGGCCCAGCCGGAAGTGCGTGAAGCGCTCGAACAGGCGCTGCCGAAACTGCGCGAAACCATGGGCGAAGCCGGCATCACGCTGGGCGACACCAGCGTTTCCTCCGGCAGCCAGGAGCAGCAGAAAGCCTTCGCTGAAATGGCAGCCGCCGGCCGTGGCCGCGGCGTCGCCAATGGCCAGAATGACAACACGGAAAACGCCCCGCAGGCCGCTCCTCAAGTGCGCCGCAGCGTGCTCAGCGCCGTCGATACTTTCGCCTAAGGCAGAGATAGCCCTGCTTCCTGCCTCTTTTCGGCGCATCGCTCCCCGAAAGCTTTCGCGATAATGACATAATGGCGTCATGATCCAACTCTTGCATCCAAGGCAGCAGAATTGAAAGCGAATCCAAAAATGAAGGCTGATGCTAAGGCAGAAGCAGCACCGCCGGCAGCCGGCGGAAAGAAGAAGCTGATCATCATCCTGGCAGCGGTGCTGGTGCTCGCGCTGGCCGGCGGCGCCGGGGCGTGGTTCATGCTGCATAGCGATAGCGGCGACGAACATTCTGAAGAAGCCAAGCCGAACAAGAAAGCCAAGAAACCGGCCAAGAAAGCCGGTCCGCCGGTGTATATCCCGGTGGACCAGTTCACGGTCAACCTGCAGCCGGAAAATGGCGACCAGTACCTGCAACTGGCGATCACGCTGCAGGCCAGCAGCCTGGAAGAGTCGGAGATCATCAAGACCAATATGCCGAAGGTGCGCAGCCGCATCCTGCTACTGCTGTCGAGCAAACATGCGTCCGAGATCAACACCCCGGAAGGCAAGCAGCAATTGAGCAAGGACATCATGGAAGCGGTCAACCTGCCGTTTGAAAGCGGCGGCGAGGCGCAGGAAGTTTCCGAAGTATTGTTTACCGCATTCATCATCCAGTAAGGCCCGGGTGAAGCATGGCTGATAATTTTCTCTCCCAGGAAGAAGTCGATGCCCTCCTGAAGGGCGTCAACGGCGACCAGGACGACGTTGCTGCGCCGGAGGAGACCTCGGGTGTCCGGACTTACAACCTGGCGACGCAGGAACGCATCGTCCGGGGCCGTATGCCGACCCTGGAAATTATCAACGAACGTTTCGCGCGCCTGCTGCGCGTTGGCCTGTTCAACTTCCTGCGCCGCAGCGCGGAGGTGTCGGTCGGCTCGGTGCGCGTGTCCAAGTATTCCGAATTCATCCGCAACCTGGTGGTGCCGACCAACCTCAACCTGGTGCACATGAAGCCGCTGCGCGGCACGGCCCTGATGGTGTTCGACCCGGGCCTGGTGTTCCTGCTGGTCGACAACCTGTTCGGCGGCGACGGCCGCTTCCACACCCGCGTGGAAGGCCGCGACTTTACCCAGACCGAGCAGCGCATCATCCTGCGCATCCTCGACATCGTGTTCGAGGCCTATACCAAATCGTGGGAACCGGTGTACCCGGTGGAGTTCGAGTACATCCGTTCCGAAATGAATACGCAGTTCGCCAACATCGCCACCCCGAACGAGGTGGTGGTGGCGTCGACCTTCACCATCGAACTCGGTTCGGTGTCGGGCCAGATCCACTTCTGCATGCCCTACTCGATGATCGAGCCGATCCGCGACGCGCTGACCTCCTCGCTGCAGGGCGAAGCGCTGGAAGTGGACAAGCGCTGGATCCGCCTGATGACGCAGCAGATCCAGATCGCCGAAGTGGAACTGGTGGCCAAGCTCGGCACCGCCAAGGTCAACTTCGACGAAATCCTGAACATGAAGGTCGGCGACGTAATCCCGCTGACCATCCCGGAAACCATCGAGGCGACCGTGGATGGCGTGCCTGTGCTCGACTGCACCTACGGGGTGTTGAACGGGCAATACGCATTGAAAGTGGAGAAACTGCTGGCAAACGCGGATAATATGAAATAAAGCTAGGAGAGAAACATGGCGGATAATCAAGACGACGATACAAGCATGGATGACGATTGGGGCGCCGCGATTGCCGAGCAGGCCGCTGCCGAGGCTGCTGCCATGCAGAACCAGGCCGCCACTGCCGCCGTGTTCAAGGATTTTTCCAAGCAGCCCAACAAGACCGAAACCCATAACGATATCGACTTCATCCTCGATATCCCGGTCCAGCTGACCGTGGAATTGGGCCGCACCAAGATCGCCATCAAGAACCTGCTGCAACTGGCGCAGGGCTCGGTGGTGGAACTGGACGGCCTGGCCGGCGAACCGATGGACGTGCTGGTCAATGGCTGCCTGATCGCGCAAGGCGAGGTGGTGGTGGTGAACGACAAGTTCGGTATCCGCCTGACTGATATCATCACGCCTTCCGAACGCATCCGAAAACTGAATAAATGACGCATGCCTTTCGCCTGCTGCGGCCGCTAACCATCGCGGCCGCCCTCTGCCTCGCCGGCGCTCCCGCCCTGGCGCAGCAAGCCCCCGCCCCCGATACCATTTCGACCAGCTCGCAAGCTGCCCCGGCCAATGCCGTCAGCCCGCTTGCGCCTGGCGCCGAACAGCCGGCCGCGCCGGCCGCGGCCGTTACCGCCCCGGCCGCGACGCCCGAACAGCAGGCAGCCCTGGCCGGCGCGCGCGCCGCCAACACCCAGGCCCCGGGCAATGCGCTGGCCGCGCAAGCGCCGTCCGCTGCCGGTTCGCTGGTGCAGACCATCCTGTCGCTGGGCTTCGTCATTGCCCTGCTGGTTGGCCTGGCCTGGCTGCTGAAGCGCTTCGGGCCGAAGCACATCACCGGCGGTACCAAGGTAAAGCTGGTGGGCGCACTGAGCGTCGGTGCCCGCGAACGCATCCTCGTGGTGGAAGTCGGCGAGCAGTGGATTGTGGTCGGCGCTTCTCCCGGGCGCATGAATGCCCTGGCCACCATGCCGCGCCAGGAAGTCGACGAGTCCGAACTGGCCGGCACGCAAACGGTGCCGGGCGCGAACTTCGCCGAGTGGTTCAAACAGACGATCGAAAAGCGCAATGGCAAATAAACGCGCCCTGTGCCTGGCTGCCGGCGCCGCGCTCGCCCTGCCGCTGATCGCAGCCGCCGAACCGACCATCCCGGCTTTCACCAGCACGCCCGCAGCGGGCGGCGGCACCAATTACGGGCTGACGCTGCAGACGCTGATCCTGATGACGGCGCTGACCTTCATCCCGGCGGCGCTGCTGATGATGACCGGCTTCACCCGCATCGTGATCGTGCTGTCGCTGCTGCGCCAGGCGCTCGGCACGCAGTCGGCGCCGCCCAACCAGGTCATCATCGGCCTGTCGCTGTTCCTGACCTTCTTCGTCATGAGCCCGGTGTTCGACAAGATCTACACCGACGCCTGGGTGCCGCTGCAGGACAACAAGATCACCATGCAGCAGGCCATGGAGCGCTCGGCCGCGCCGCTGAAGACCTTCATGCTGAAGCAGACGCGGCAGTCCGACCTGGCCCTGTTCGTCAAGATTTCGCGCAGCCAGGAACTGCAGGGGCCGGAAGACGTGCCGCTCAAGATACTGGTGCCGGCCTTCATCACCTCCGAGCTGAAGACCGCCTTCCAGATCGGCTTTGCCATCTTCATCCCCTTCCTCATCATCGACATGGTGGTGGCGTCGGTGCTGATGTCGATGGGTATGATGATGATGTCGCCTGCCGTGATTTCGCTGCCGTTCAAGCTGATGCTGTTCGTGCTGGTCGACGGCTGGCAATTGCTGCTGGGTTCGCTGTCCCAGAGCTTCTACTAGGGAGGCTGGCAATGACGCCTGAAACAGTCATGACCATGGGCCGCCAGGCCATGGAAGTCACGCTGATGGTGGCTGCTCCGCTGCTCCTCGTGGCGCTGCTGATCGGCCTGGTGGTCTCGATCTTCCAGGCCGCGACCCAGATCAACGAAGCGACGCTGTCCTTCATCCCTAAGCTGGTGGGCGTTTTCGTCACCCTGGTGGTGGCGGGACCGTGGATGATTTCCGTGATGGTCGACTACATGCGCCAGGTGCTGACCGGCATCCCATCGCTGGTCTCGTGACCAATGCTGGTCGTCACCGCCGCTGAACTCAATACCTGGATCGCCGCCCTGCTATGGCCGGCGGCCCGCATCCTGTCGCTGATCGCAGCCTCCCCCATCTTCGGCAATGCCCGCATCCCGCAGAACGTCAAGCTCGCGCTGGGCGTGCTGATCGCCATGGTGGTGGCGCCAGCCGTTCCGGCCATGCCGGCGCTCGACCCGGCCGGCTGGGCGGGCCTGTCGGTGCTGGGACGCGAAATCGTGATCGGCGCCGGCATGGGTTTCGCCATGCGGCTGGTGTTTGCGGCGGTGGAAATGGCGGGCGAGATTTCCAGCCTGACCATGGGCCTTGGCTTCGCCAGCTTCTTCGATCCGATGTCGCAGGGCCGCTCCTCGGCGGTATCGCAATTCCTCGTGTGGGTTGTGACGCTGGCGGTGCTGGCGGTGAACGCCCACCTGGTGCTGATCGAGGCGCTGGCGGAAAGCTTCTACACGCTGCCGGTAGCCGCCATCTCCTTCCATAACAATGGCTTCTGGGAACTCGCGTTGTGGGGCTCGAAGATTTTCACGGCCGGCCTGCAGCTGTCGCTGCCGATTGTCGCGGCCCTGCTGATTACCAACGTCGCACTGGGCATACTGACGCGCGCCGCGCCACAACTGAACCTGTTCGGCATCGGCTTTCCTATCACGCTCGGCGTGGGCTTCCTGACGCTGACCATGACCCTGCCCTACATGAGCATGCCGATCCAGGTGCTGGTCAACGAGGGCATAGAAAAAGCGCGGCAATTGCCGCGCGAGTGGGATAGCAGGAGAATAAATGGGGACGTACCCCATTTATCCGGCAAGCCTCAGATCAAGTTGAACAACGACAAACCGGCCAGTGCCTTGTAGGATTTTTGCGCTGCTTCCAGCGTGGTTTGCTGCTGAGTGAAGCGGGAAATGGCTTCCACCGGGTCCAGGTCGACCAGGTCGGACAACTGGCTCGCATATTGCAGGTTCAGGTCGTCGCCAGCGCTGTCGAGGTGATCCAGTTCGCTCAGGCGGGCACCGACCGATGCGCGTACCGACAGCACGTTGTCCAGCGAGTTGGTAATGTTCTGGTTGGCCAGGTTCAGCGCGTTCGTCAATGCCGTACCTGCCTGCGGCGTACCGCTCGGGCCGCGCAATGCGGCGATCAGGGTAGTCATGGTTTCGAACACCGACTGGTTCTTGCTGGGGTCAACGTTGAACACGTCGCCGTTGGCCGGTGCCCCGGTGATATCCATCTGTATGCCGTCGAAAGCAATCGGCTGGCCCGACACGTACGGCACGTTCGATGCGACTGCAGTGCCGGCAGTGACGTCATTCACCGTATAGGTGGTCACGGCCGGCGTGCCCGTCACCGTGAAGTTAAGCGTGTAGTTGTGGCCGGTTACTGCCGACGGCGTTTTCACCACGCCCGGCGAAATGATGCCGGTGCCGCCGCGCGTGTAGTTGTTCGGGTCGACGCTGGTCTGGAAAGTGCCGTTGCCGGTGATATTGCTTTCGAAGATGGCCGAGCCAGTCTCGCTGGTGGCCAGTTTGCGCGACGATGCTACCTGCAGTTCGCGCTGGCCCTGGTCGCCGTTGTAGGTGGCCCCGGTGGCGGAACGGGTAAATGGCTGGATGTCGCTCTTGTAGCCCGAGAACAGGTAAGCGCCGGTGCCATCGGTGGCATTGGCCTGGCCCAGCAAGTCTTCCAGCCGGCCCTCGAGCTCCTTCGCCAGCGCTTCGCGGTCGGCCAGGGTGAAGCCGGGGTTGCCGGCGGCGACAATCTTGCTCTTCACTTCCTGCAGCAGGTCATCGGTGTTCGCCAGGGTATTGTCCACCAGCGACAGCGACGCATTGGCATTGCTGCGGTTGGTGACGTACTGGGTATTCATTTCCTTGGACTGTGACACCTCCAGTGCGCGCGCCGACGCGACCGGGTCGTCCGAAGGCGTTACCACACGGCGGCCCGTCGACAACTGCATCTGCGTTTTCTGCAGTTGCGCCTGCAACGTGTTCAGTTGGCTGACGCCGTTTTCATAAATCGTCCGGGTGGCAATACGCATGACCATGATGCTATTCCTTCAAAAATCTCAATTGCCCAGCGACAGCAGGGTATCAAACAGTTCGCTTGCCACCTGGATGACCTTGCCGGATGCCTGGTAGGCCTGCTGGTAGCGCAGCAAGTTGGATGCTTCTTCGTCCAGGTTCACGCCGGACACCGAATCGCGCGCGGCCTGGGCCTGCTCCACGGTGGTGTCGGCCGCCGCACCGGCGATCTGCACTTCACGCGTCTTGTTGCCAACAAAGTTGACCATCTGCGCGTAGCTGGCCTGGAAGGTGGCGTGGCCATCGTCCAGGATGTTCTTCGTTTGCAGGCCTGCCAGCAGCACGCCATTGCGCGCGTCACCAACGCCGCTGCCGGGCGAAATGGTGAATTTGTCGTTGTTGGCCGGGTTGCCGGTGATCTCGATTTCGATCCCCTGGAAGGTCATCTTGGCGCCAGCGGTGTACGGCACTGGCGTACCGGCCGGATAGTTCGTGGTGACGCCATTGACGGTGACGTCCACCGCAGTCGGGAAGCCGGTCAGCTGATTGGTCGCACTGTTGTAAGTCAGCGTGACAGGTGCGGCCAGCTGGTTGCCCGGCAACAGGTAGTTCGAGTTCACCGCGCCGGCGCTGATCTTGCCGGTGCCGGTATTGGCGGTCGGCACCGAAGTGCTGATCGGCGCACCCAGCGCAATCTTGTTGCGGTCCTTCAGTTCGACGCCGAAGTCCTGCGCCGCGTTGTAGGTCGGGCGCACCAGGAAGTGGTCGGGGCCGCCTGCGGCACCGGTGATCGAGAACGCTACGCCATCGATCACTTGCGGCTGGGTTTGCGGATACGGCGCAATGGTCGTGGTCACGCCATCGCTGGCGCGCGTCACGATGAAGTCAGTGCCGTTGTAGTTGATGTCGTAATCGGACGTGGTCAGTTTGGCCGCGTCGACCACCAATGCATCGATCTTCACGGTGCTCGATGGCGAGTTGCGGGTGTCGTAGCCGACGTAGGCGTGGATATCCTTGAAGAAGTTGCCGCCCAGGTTACCATCCAGGTCGATGCCGAGCTTGTGCTGGTCATTGAAGGCATCGGCCAGGCCGGCAGCGATCTTGCCGAGGTTGGCATTTGCCACGTCCAGGCCACTGTTGCGGAAATCGATCAGGCCGCCCAACTGGCCGCCGGTCAGCACGCTGTCCGGCAATTGGGAGAAGGTGCCGCCCTGGGTCCGGTAGCCGACCACGATGCGCTCCGGGTCGGAAGGCGATGGCGCGGTCGCCAATTCCTGGCTGCGGTTGCCGATCACCAGCGGCTGGCCGGTGCCGAACGAGACGTTCAGCATATTGTTCTCGGCCGGCATGACGGTGACCTTGACCTGCTTGTTCATCTCGGCGATCAGGGCGTCGCGCTGGTCCATCAGGTCGCTCGGCAGGGCCGATGGATCGACCGACAGGCCGGCAATCGTGTTGTTCATCTCGGCGATACGGCGCGCAAAAGAATTGATCTCGTTGACGCTGGCGGCGACACCGGTGTTGACGCCTTCGTTCAATTCCTTCATGCGGCTGGACAGGCCGTTAAAGCGCGATGCCAGCGATTCTGCCGCGGACAGCATGGCCTGGCGCGCCGCGGTCGACTGCGGGTTCGAGTTGGCATTCTGCACGCCGCTGAAGAAGCTCTGCAGCGCCGGTCCCAGGCCGACCGTGGTATCGGCCAGCAGGTTGTCGATCTGGCTGACCTGGTTGAAATAGGTGTCGAGCTGGGCCTGGTTGGTTTGGGCGCCCAGCAGTTGGCGGTTCAGGAAGTCGTCATAGACGCGCTTGATCTGCGCCACCTCGGTGCCGGTACCGAGAAAACCTTCGCCGGTCTGGATCGGCTGCGTGGTGCTCTGCACCACCACCTGCCGGTTATAGCCGAGCACGTTGGCGTTGGTAATGTTGTGCCCAGTGGTGGCCAGGCCCGTCTGGGCAGCCAACAAACCACTTTTACCGATGCTGAGTAAGGACATTTTGATAATTACCTTCGCTAGATATTCAGTTTACGGCACATCCGGACAAAACTTGATGTTCGTCAGGCAAGAGTGCGCTTGATAATGCCGGCCAGCTTGGTGGCATAGTTGGGATCGGTGGCGTAGCCGGCGCGCTGCAAGCCCCTGGCGAATCCGGCAGCATCGGTGCCATTGGCCGCCGCCAGCGCTTTTTCATAGCGCGGATTGCTGCTCAGCAGGCGAGCGTAGTCCTTGAAACTATCCGCATAGCTGTCATAGGCGCGGAATTTCTCGACGCGGGTCTGGGCTTTGCCATTGATGTATTCGGTTGTAGCCGTTTCGACAACACGGCCCTTCCAGTCCGGCCCGGCCTTGATGCCGAACAGGTTGTGGCTGTTGCTGCCGTCGCGGCCCTTGATTTCGCGGCGGCCCCAGCCAGTTTCCAGCGCGGCCTGGCCGAGCATGAACTTGGCCGGGATGCCGGAAGCGCGGCTGGCTTCTTCGGCGTGGCTGGCCAGCTTGTCCTGGAAGCTTCGCACATGGGCTGGCTTGTCGCCGGCCGCTGCCGTGCTGGTGGCGGTTTTGGACATGGCCGCTGCCCCGCCGCTGGCCTCGATCGAGCGCTGCAGTTTGGCCTGCTCCATCAGGGCGCGCGTCATGGCCGGGTCGGTCGGCACGCCATCCACCGGCGGCAAGGTCTTCGACAGCTGGCGCACCAGCACGTCGGCCAGGCCCAGGCCTTTTTTGGCAATGTCCTGGCTGGTCTGCTGGTCGAGCATGGTGGTGAACATTTTGGTTTGCTGGTTGTCCATCAAACCGTCTTGCGGCGTGGCGTCGCGCATGCTCTTCATCATCATGTTGACGAACATGGCCTCGAACTGGGTGGCCGCGGTTTTCAGCGCCTCCGGCGAACCGGCACGGGCCGACTGGCGCAGCTCGGACATGCCCTTGGTGTCGATGGCAAGGTTGGAGCTCAGGTCGGCGGAAGCGGTACGCGGGATCATGACGGCGTCCTCAGATGATTTCCAGTTCGGCGCGCAGCGAACCCGCTGCCTTCATCGCCTGCAGGATGGCCAGCAAGTCTTGCGGCGAAGCGCCGATGGCATTGAGGGCTTTCACCACGTCGGCCAGCGACGCACCGCCCTTCAGCATGATGACCTTGCCGGAGTCTTTCTTGATGTCAACACTGCCCTGCTGGGATACCACGGTCTGGCCGCCGCTGAGTGGATTAGGCTGGCTGACCTGGGTGTCGGCACTAACCGATACTGACAGGTTGCCGTGCGAAATGGCGCACGTCTCGAGCGTAACTTCCTGGTTCATCACCACCGAACCGGTGCGGGCGTTCATGATGACTTTCGCGGCCTGGCGCGCCGGGCGCACGTCCATGCTTTCCAGCTCGCCGATAAAGGCCACCCGCGCATCGCTCGACGATGGCGCAGTGACGCGAATGGTGCGGCCATCCTGCGCATAGGCCACGCCGGCGCCGTATTTGTCGTTGATGGCGTTAACCACGCGGCTGGCCGTGGCGAAATCGGTGTTGTTCAGTTCAAGGCGGATCTGGTTGCCGTCGCCCAGCGTGGTCGGCACCGCGCGTTCCACCGTGGCGCCGCCGGAAATGCGGCCAACCGACAGGTGGTTGACGACGACAGCAGCGCCGCCGCCCGGCGCCTGCGCACCAACGCCACCCACCAGCACATTGCCTTGTGCCATGCCATACACCTGGCCGTCGGCGCCTTTCAGTGGCGTCATCAGCAGCGTGCCTCCGCGCAGCGATTTGGCGTTACCCATCGACGACACGGTGACGTCGATCTGCTGGCCCGGTTGCGCGAACGCCGGCAAGTTGGTGGTGACCATCACGGCGGCCACGTTCTTCAATTGCAGCGTGGTGCCGGGCGGCAGCGCCACCCCCATCGACTGCAGCATGGAAGCCACCGATTGCACGGTGAACGGGGTTTGCGTAGTCTGGTCGCCGGAGCCGTCAAGGCCGACCACCAGGCCGTAACCCATCAACTGGTTCTGGCGCACGCCGGCAACGCTGGCCAGGTCCTTCAGGCGTTCAGCCTGCACGGCTGGCGCCAGCAGCAAGGCCGCGCAGAGAGTGAGGAGTTTGAAATTCTTCATGATCAGAATGGCAGCAGGCTGAGGAAGAAGCGCGACAGCATCGACTGCACTTCAGCGCCATCGATATTGCTCTTGGTGCGGTACTCGACGCGGGCGTCGGCAATCGAGGTCGAGGGCACCGAATTGCCGTTGATCGAATCCGGATTCACCATGCCGGAAATGCGAATGTATTCGGTGGCCTTGTTCATGCCGACCTGCTTCTCGCCGGCGATGATCAGGTTACCGTTCGACAGCACTTCCACCACCGTGGCGCCAATGGTGCCGCGGAAGCTGTTGCTGAGGGTCTGGCTGTCGGCATCGGCGAATTTGTTGTCGGCACTGGTGGCGACGTTGGTGCCAAAGCGGTTCTGTAGCACGCCAGGAATGCCGAAGTTCACACTGCCGGATTTGCTGCCGGCGCTGGCGCCATTCTTGACGGCCGAGGTGCTTTCGGTGATGACGACATTGATCACATCGCCCACATGGCGCGCGCGGCGGTCTTCAAAGGCCGGGCGATAAGTGCTGGTCTGGAAGATCGCGCCATTGTTCTGTGCCACCGGCGGATACGGCGGCGGCAGCGGACGGGCCGTCGTAGGCCCGTTGACAATCGAGGTTGGCGCGCCGGCGCAGGCGGACAGCAGCGAAGCAGCGGCGATGATGACGAAGGCGGTACGCATGGCGGGCTCGCTCAATTACAGTTGCGACAGGCGTTGCAGCATCTGGTCGGATGTGGTGATCGCCTTCGAATTGATTTCGTAAGCGCGCTGTGTCTGGATCATGTTCACCATTTCCTCGACCACGTTGACGTTCGAAGTTTCCACATAACCCTGCAGGATCACGCCGGTGCCGTTGGTGCCCGGCTGGTTCTGCGTGGCGGCGCCGGAAGAACCGGTTTCCACATACAGGTTTTCCCCCTTCGACTCCAGGCCGGTCGGGTTGATGAAGGTCGCCAACTGGATAGCGCCGATCTGCTGCGGGGCAGCCTGGCCCGGCAGGGTGACCGACACGATGCCGTCGCGGCCAACCGTGATGCTGGTGGCATTGATCGGGATGGTGATGGCTGGCTGCAGCACGAAGCCGCTGGAAGTAACCATCTGGCCATTGTTATCGCGCTGGAAGGAACCGTCGCGGGTATAGGCGGTGGTGCCGTCCGGCAGCAGCACCGGAAAGAAGCCGTTGCCGTTGACCATCAGGTCCTTGTCATTGCCGGTCGACTGCGGGTTGCCCTGGGTATGGATGCGCTCGATGGAGACCGGGCGCACGCCGGTACCGATCTGCATGCCCGAGGGGAGCTGGGTTTGCTGCGAAGAGGCAGCGCCCGGCTGGCGGATGTTCTGGTACAGCAGGTCCTCAAAGACCGCGCGCGACTTCTTGAAGCCGTTGGTGCTCACGTTCGCCAGGTTGTTGGACACCACGTCCATCTGGGTCTGCTGCGCTTCCATGCCAGTCTTGGCAATCCACAGTGATCGAATCATTTGCCTGCTCCAAAAACGGTTTTCCTATGCAGGCATTATCCGGGAGCAATGGTCAAGTCAAAGCCCCGATCTGGCCGGTTTTCCCCCGCCTATTCAAGCGTGTGGCAGGAATTGTTCAGCTCTGCTATTGTTTGCGATTTGCTAATTGTTGCCATAAAGACAGAAATATGAGGACTGAACTCCTGTCCCAGGCGTATGCCGCCCTCGCCCAGTTCACGAGCGAAAGCCGGCTGTACGAGCTCACGTTGGAAAAAGACGAGGATTACGGCGCTGGCGGCTTGCTGGTCGAAGCCTTCCTCGCCGACGATTGCCTGCAAGAAATCGCCACCCGCGACGTCATCGCCCTATCGACCAGCGCTACCATCGAGCCTTCGAGCCTGCTGGGCCAGCGCGCCAGCTTGCAGGCCAGCCTGGCCGACGGCAGCCGCACCGCCTTCCATGGCTATATAAGTCATGTCGCCATGCTGGGCAGCGAAGGCGGCTTCGCCCGCTATCGCCTGCGCATGTCGTCCTGGCTGTGGCTTGCCACGCAGTCGCGCAACAGCCGCGTATGGCAGGAGAAGGGAGTGGCCGACATCGTCGACGAAGTGTTCTCCGGCTTCGCCCCCTATGCCAAATGGCAATGGAGCGACGATGCCCGCGCCCTGCTCGACTCGATTCCGGTGCGCAGCTACTGCTGCCAGTACCGCGAATCCGACTATGACTTCGTGCGCCGCCTGCTGACGGAAGAAGGCGTCGCCTGGCGTTTCGAAGACAGCGACGAGGAACAGACCCTGGTGCTGTTCGCCGACAGCAGCCAGCAATCGGCCACGCCGGAAGACGCCAGCAGTGCCGCCGGCCATGGCCTGCGGTATCACGCCGCCCGTGCGGGTGAAGAATTCGACACGATCCAGTCCCTGCAGACCATGCGTCAACTGGTCAGCGGTGCAGTGGCAGTCCTCAGCTATGACTACAAAGCCAAAGCCGCGATCAGCGCCACCGTGCCCACGCGCGTGAACGACCTCGGCAAGAACGCCTACCAGCCGGAGAGCTACGATTACCCCGGCCAGTACTTCTACGGCGACAGCTCCGAAGCCGAACGCTACGCCACGCTGCACATGCAGCTGCACGAAGCGCGCAGCCAGCAATGCCAGGGCCGCTCCACCGTGCGTACGCTGCGCGCAGGCAGCCGCTTCACAATGACGCAAGGCGCCCTGCTCTCCAGCGACGACGGCGCAGATTATGTCGCCCTGCGCGTGCTGGGCGTCGGCGTCAACAACCTGCCGATTGCCGCCAAGCGCGGCCTGGCAGAACTGTTCGGTCCTATTCCCGAGCTGCTGGAGGCACTGGCGGAGCAAACGCGCGAGCTGCCGGAAGACTTCAGCACCACGGTGAAAAAGGCTTCCGCCAGCGGCTATGCCAACAGCTTTGCGGCCTTGGCGGCGAATGTCCCATGGCGCCCGGCGCACCATGGTGGCGAAGGTCGGCAGCACGCCAAGCCAACTGCATTGGGCTCCCAGAGCGCAATTGTGGTCGGCGAAGATGGCCAGGATATGCCCCACGGCGGCAATGAAATCCACTGCGACCGGCTGGGCCGGGTGCGGATCCGCTTCCACTGGCAGGATTCCGCCGACGCCACATGCTGGGTGCGCGTCGCGCAACGCTCGGCCGGCGGCGGCATGGGCAGCCAGTTCCTGCCGCGCATCGGACAGGAAGTACTGGTGCAGTTCATCGAAAACGACATCGACCGGCCGATCATCGTCGGCGCCCTTTACAACGGCCAGGGCGAAAGCGGCATCGCGCCAACGCCTGGCGGCGCCAACGCGCAGGAAGCATCCGACCATTTCGCCCAGGCCCACGACCACGCTACCTCGGCGCAGGGCAACCTGGTTGGCGGCAATGGCCCGGTATGGCATGGTGCCGGCGGCGGCAGCGGCGCCCACCGCAACGCATCCGCGATGTGGGGTGTACGCAGCAAGGAGTTTGGCGGCAGCGGCTACAACCAGCTCATGTTCGACGACACCGACAACCAGGGCCGCGTGCAGTTACGCACCACCCAGGCAGCCACGGAGTTGAACCTGGGCCACTTGGTCCACAACACCGACAACTACCGCGGCAGCCTGCGTGGCCAAGGCGCCGAACTGCGCACCGATGCCTATGGCGCAGTGCGCGCCGGTGCAGGCCTGCTGGTTACCAGCTACAAGATCACGCATGGGGCCTCGCAGCGCGAACCGGCGGGTGACAACACCGCAGGCATCGCGATGCTGAAGCAGGCTGTCAAGCTGGGCGAGACCTTTAGCGACGTCGCCGTAAAGCATGGCACTGTAGGCCTCGCCTCCCACATGGGCGCACACAAAGCCAATGCCAGCACTCTCGATGAAAAGGAAGCACCGCTGAAATCGCTGCTGACTGCGGTCTCCGGCATGGTGGGCGACGCCAGCCTCGATGCCGCGCAAGCTGATGCAGGAGAGCGCAACTCCGGCGCTGGCGCGGGCAAGTTGCCGCACAGCGCCGATCCGATCATTGCCGTCACAGCCAAGGACGGGCTGTCAATGTCCGCCGCACGCGACCTGCAAATGGCCGCAGGCGAAACCGCAACCGTGATGAGCGGCGCCGACACGCAGCTCGCAACTGGCGGCCAGATGCGCGTGCACGCGCAGCAAGCAATCGGCATATTGGGCGGCGCTGTCAAGCCGGGCGAGCAGGACATCGGCGTGCAGGTCATCGCAGCGCGCGATCCAATCGACGTGCAGGCGCAGGCTGGCGCAATGATGGTGCAGGCGCTTGATGTGATCAATGTAAAGAGTTCCAACGCGCATATCGATTGGGCTGCTGCGAAGAAGATCAGCCTATCCACGGTAGGGGGCGCAAACATCACCATCGATGGCGGCAACATCACAGTGCAGTGCCCGGGCAAGATTGAGATCAAGGCGGGCAAGAAGTCCTTCGTCGGCCCATCGCAGGATGCGTACAAGCTTCCTCTAATGCCGCGAACCGAGCTGAAGGAAGAGTCAATTAACTTCAAACTCGAACTGCTGGACGTGCCCGGTAAATACGGCAGACCACTGGCAGAGCGTCCTTGGAGAATTATCACTCTCAAGAACGCATCCGGTGACCCCTTCGAAGCGAAGCACATTCGCAAAGTGATCGCGTCTGGTGTAAGCACTGCGAGCGGAGAATGCCAGCTAAGCGATGCGCAGAAAAAAGAACTATGGCGAGAAGTGAACTTGGCGCAAGGTACGACTTTTTTGGTATCTGGGCCAAACATCACTCCGTTAGGCATGTCCAACCTGACAGCAAGCACTGCAGACAAAGAAGAACGCAAAGTTCTGGATGCCCATAACTACGCGGTCGCACCTGAACATGTTGACGACGCCCATAAGATGTTGTTGAAGCACTGGGCTGAACTTGATTATGAAAGCCGATTGACCGGCTCGCCAAAAGGCGAAACCACCGTTTGAAGAGAACATGAACGACGCACTTCCACTTGAAGCACAACTTTCACTGTATGGCGACACCATGTGCCGCGATACTGGTCAATATTTCTGCAATTCCAGGCCCTTTTCAAACCCACGATTTGGTAATCGGGTTTCGCTTTTGTCTTGCGGTAAATCCGCATTTAGCGAAATCTACAATGCAATGCGCCAAGCCAAAAGCTTCATCTGGATCGCCGATTGGCAAATGGCGCACGATGTTGAACTTGTGAGATCAGATGCACCGAATCACCCCTATCGTTTGCACAATGTAATTGAAGACATCATCAAGTCCAAGCCCGTACATGTTCGAGTTCTTTTGTATCGTTCGCTCTATGACAAGATTCCAGGCACATTCGATGGAGATGCCTGGGAGAAGCTGGAATCGCTAAATGTTAAAGGCTATCCAGGCACTGTCTCGGTCTTTCTACAAAGCCCAACAACAGCGCAGCACGACTGGATTGACTATTCTCATCATCAAAAATTCGTCGTAGTAGACGGAAAAGTTGGATTCATTGGCGGCATCGACTTGGCAAACGGTCGCTGGGAAACACCAAGCTACGATGTAGTTGTCGATCCTTTGCGATTCAAAGTGAATGAAATGTACAATCCCGGCGCAAAAAAGGCGCGCGGAGCAAATACGTTTGAGAAGAAACTGGTTACGGATTTCTCCTTCTCGGAGCCATGGGGCGGGGTCCTCCTCGACGAAGGCTGCCAGCCCAGAATGCCGTGGCAAGATGTCCATGTAAAAATAGAAGGTCCATCTGTCGTCGACATCCATCGAAATTTCGTGCGTCGATGGAACATGACCTATAACGACAAATTTTGGTTCCAGCTTGGCAAACATGCAGGGCGAATTAATAAAGCCTGGCTCACTAAGATCAATGCATGGGGGCTATTGAAAGAAGCCCAGCAAAGCAAGGTTGGTTCGACGCAAGTTCAGATTGTGCGTTCCGTCTCTAATGTACATCTACGCCAAGAGTGGCCGTGGTTCGACGATCTGGCACTTTACCCAGACGAACGCGAGCGCACACTGTGGGAGCAATGCCTGCCCAAGTGGATGACGAGTCACCAGAACAACATTCTTAATGCCGTCGTCAACTGCATACGAAGTGCCGATAACTACATCTATATTGAGACTCAGTTCTTCATTTCTGGCTTTGGAAGCTGGGGAAAGATTGACTCTCGTAAAGTCGGAAATGAAAATAATGGAATTCACAATCAAGTAGTCGATGAACTCGCAAGTCGCATCTCGTTCCACATCAAAGCTAAGACGAATTTTCACGTTTACGTTGTAATACCTGCACACCCAGAGGGCGGCATGGGCACTGGCTCGGTCTGGAAGCAGCAGTGGCTTGCTCTTGGATCGATTAAACATGGAACCGATAGCCTGATCAATCGGATCAAAAGGCAACTGAAGGCTGTTGGGCGCCCGGAGTCGGAATGGAACCAATACCTGACTGTCTTAAACATGCGAAATTTCGGAGCGACCGTGCAGTACGCTCGCAACCCTCAGACAAATGACGAGGAATTTAACTACGAAATAGGTCGCTATGCCGTCACCGAACAAATTTATATCCATTCGAAATTGCTGATTGTTGATGATGCAGTGGCGATCATCGGCAGCGCGAACACTAACGACAGAAGTTTGACGGGCAACGGTGACACTGAGATTGCAGCGGTGATCGTCGACACAAACGAAGTTGAGTTGCGCGACCTCGGGTCCTCCGAGCATAAGGTTCAAACCCGCAAATTTGCACGCGATCTACGAAAGCAATTGTGGACTAAACACTTCGGATTCATGATAGAACCTGGTGAGTACTTCAATTCGTCGCTGCGCGCGACCAGGGCACGCTCACGAGTGCCCGGCGATTTGCCTCATCCGCCTCGCGACAAAACCGATCCAAATCTTCTCTCAAGCATAACCAAGGGCGTCACTTTCGAGAAAATTCTAGAAAAACCATGCGCTCCTGCAGTAGTCAAAGCGATACAGAGTATCGCTGCGCACAACCGCGAGGTGTATGAAAGCGTGTTCACCCACACGCCGAGAAACCTGCAGGCATTTGATGTAGAGACAAAATTCTTTACTCTGCCTTATCCAATGTCGGTTGACAAAGCGTCCCAAAACTCAATAAGAATGCTTCAGGAGCCATTAGGTAGTCGGTTAGATTCCAAACCCATGGACGATGATCGTCGAAAGTCAATCAACGATACGCGAGCGGCCTTGTACAACTATGAAATTGCACCGGTCATCAAAGACGAAGAGCACCTCGGGGTCGTTCCCCCAAAGCTTCAGCCAGAATTCATGACAAAGAAACTGATGCCACATCAGGTCGAAGGGCTGAAACAGGTCTTATTCGGTAGACGCCAGCAGATTTACGATGATGGATCTATACATGACGTAGAAAAAGCGATCAGGCACCTACAGAGACAATTAATCGGCTTCTTTGTGGAAGCCCCTTTGGATTGGGGAAAGGAAACCAAGATTAGATTCAACCCTACTGGAGACACCAGCGTTGATGTGGCGGCCGTAAAGATCAAGTCCCCTACAGGAAACAATCAAACCTCAGCATGATCAAACATCTTACAACCCTTGCTTTGTTCTTAGCACCGCACCTACCTGCGTTTGCAGCTTGCTTTAAGGCGGACCCAATTACATCTCCGTCAAAGGATCTCAAGACGGTGATTGATTATGATATTGAAGGTATGACGAGCCTCGGCGAGTCTCCAGTAGGAAAGACCAATTCTACGTATCCCCCTACGCTTACCGACGACCAGATAAAGCAGCTTGGGAATCGATCCATGCGTGACGGCGAATCGGGGAAGGTTTCTTACTACGAGCCATTGGCTAAGGGTGGGTGGAGACTTTGCCGCATTGATCTTTGGCTGCCAACATTAGATTTCGCTCCCGATCCAGTGCTGGTTGAAAAGACAAAGCAATACAGTACTGGTAATGAATTTGCCGAGACCCTGGTCAAACGGAATCGATATCTGGCGTACAGCACAATCTATGCCTACGACCTCAAGGGACGAGTTGAGCGGATCGAACAGGCCGACTTTTCTGAGCGACCTAAACCAACTTTCAAAGCCCAGCATTGCCGCCGCTACGACGAAAGGGATAACGTTGTGCTATGGGTAAGCCCAAAGCACACTAACAAGTGCCCCGCCGGCGAACCATCGTTGCGCGACGAATGGCGCAAGTTCAAATACGCAATGTTTAAGGGCAAGCAGGTTCAGCTCTTATCGCGCTGGCACATCCCTAAAGGAGAGACCGAATGGAAAGAGGAGTGGGTCCCAATTCAGTTGGGCGCATCTCCAGACGCTGTGAGCGGAAATGCATATGTGGACTCGCGAAGAGGCGTTCGAGAAATCTTCGGATCCAACTACGGGAAACTAGATAATAACGCTGCGAACACTGTCGTCGATGGTTCTGGGCATTGGCGCGGTTCCAACTATTACTTCCCTAAACAGATCGTTCCGCCGTCAGTACTAGAAAACCCTGATGAACTGTACAAATATGAGCGGCGCCGCGTAACTAATCTCGATAGCCACACGCGCATGGCCGAGCTCTTCAAGCCAAACGAACATATCTCACGCCACCGTTTTTACATGACCGAGGATTATGTCTTACGGCACGAACAGCTGAACGCACAAGGGAAGGTCACCCGCATCATAACGGTCAACGATTGGAGGCAGCCTCGCCCAGGTCCTAATCCAGACATCAACGACAATCTCTTGAGTACTTCGGTGCGTGGACTCGCCGGCCACCGCATTTATCACCGCGTGTACGAGGTTTCTGCAAATGGACATCCCGCTCTTGTCGCAGCAAGTTGGGCTAAGTCAAGGAGTCTATTCAAGAGCGGATCAGGTTCGGACAAAGACCTGGACTTTGGTACGCCGGATGGAAAGGTAAAGTGGCGAACCGCGGAAGAATTTTACAAAGCATTTGACTCAAGCATTGACGCGCGGCAGGTCTTTCCCGACATTGACGACATAGACCTTAGCGCGGAATAGAAATCGCAAAATGCAGCCATTGCGCTAGGGGCCCGAGATGACCAATGATGATAGATGTCGGCTCTACTTGGCCCATTTTCCCTTTAGCTGTTGAGAGAGCTTATTGAAAACATTTCTCCTCCTTAGTTCGGTGCGAATGATAGCGTGCACCACACAAACCGCGTTTGACAGCCCAGCATATGGAAAATCGTCTTATCCAGCCGCAGATAAAGCCTGTTTCGAAATTCAGTCAATCACGAGGATCACGACAAATTCAAGGACGAGAGTTCCTAAGCACTTTCAGGCAAAAGTTTTTTTGCGGATGATTGCACAGGCGGCCTCGCTGCTTTGTGGCTTCTTAACGGCAGCTTGCTCTGCGCAGCCAGTCAATGATGATTCGAGTTACGCAGCGAATGTAGGCATCGTTAATCACACTGCCCAGTATATACACTCAGCATCAGTGAACGGTGCGGGCGGCGCAAATATGGGCGCATGGGGAGCCGGAATGGGGAATGTATGTTGTGCTTTGGTTCCCACGCATTGGTATCCAGGAATGCAGGTGGTCGTAAGATGGGATGTGCCAGAAGGAAGCAAGCATGTCTATCAAGAAAAAACAGTCGAAGTGGAAAGATACGATGAGCCAGGAAGTATTTACCTGCACTTCTTCCCTAATGACCAGGTACGTGTGGTGGTATCCCAGTTTGTTGGCTGGAGCGAAATGCACCCCATTCGCCCCCCAGAAAAACCTGCCCGCTAGTCGTGCGAGAGCGCTAAATCCGGCCGAGACTTACACCACATCTGCAGCTGGACAGCTTGCAATGGCTGCCCGCCCTACTCCCTAGCCTTGGGCGAAGTCGACACCCATCGCATGCAAGCAGGCCAGCACTGCATCGTCCTGGACGAATTCGGCAATAGACTGCCTGCCGTCATGTGCGCGATCTGGTTGATGATTCGACCATGGCGCGTTCGGTCGGGCTGTGCAGGATGCCTTTGATGAAGCCACCGTCGATCTTCACGTAATCGACCGTCAAGTGTTTTAGGTAGGCGAAGCACGATATACCGGCACCGAAGTCGTCCAGCGAGGTCGCAGCCTGGGCCAAGTTGGCGACTGCCACCATATCGGTGATTTCGAAGCACACATCTGCCGATTGCCGACGTACGGTTATCGACGCTCTGGGGCGCTGGTCAGCCGTCGTCGCATGGCAGCGGTGGGGCAAGATCATACTCAACAGACCAATGAAAGGAAACGATTTTGAACTATCTACTTGTGCTTTGTGCTGCGCTTCTGATCGCATGCTCAACACAGCCCAAGCGAGACGACTCGAAATACGGCGCCAGTGTAGGGATTGTTAACCATACCGAAAAATATATCGATTCTGCGTCTGTGAACGGTGCTGGAGGGGCGAATATGGGTGCATGGGAGGCTGGCATAGGCAACGTTTGTTGCGCATCCGTTCCTAGGAAATGGTATCCAGGAATGAATGTTCTCGTCCGTTGGGATATGCCTGAGGGAAGCAAACATTTTTACAAGGAGAAGATGGTTGAAGTGGAGAAGTATGAGGAGCCTGGAACCATCTATCTGCATTTCTTCCCTAACGATCAAGTAAGAGTAGTTGTTTCCCAATATGCTGGCTGGAGTCCAATGCATCCGATCAAAGCTCCGGAAGAACCTGTCACACATCCAGTTCAATCCCGATAAACATGACTCGAAGTTGCATTGAAGCAACATCGATTAAGGCCCCTTCCCAGCGAACTCTTTTTTACAGCCGGCGACAAATGAACAGCCGAAAATTGCCACTGCATTCACCTCATCCAACGAAAACGTGCTCGATCCCGGTTCATGTTGCAATACTCTTTGATGGAACTAACAATAATCTGTACCGTGTGCAAATAAGGAATTCGTCAGTGCATCGCCGGTACATTGAATAAGCTGGGAGAACTATGCGTCTTCCAAAGTTTTTCGCTATTGCAGCCACACTGCTAAGTATGCTTTGGTGCAGACCTGGCATCACTGCTAGCTCAGATTGGAAAGATGAGTGTGTCGGCCGCTCGATGTTTCAGCTTCCTCCCGATGTGGAAGTGGCGGCCCATGCTTACCGCGAGATTGCGAATGAGATGCAAGGCGGGAACGGCCTGTCCGAGCCTCAGTTCGCTGACGGTCAAATCGCTGGGTGGAGCAGGTTCGGCTACACCGGCTTCTTTTTGCTCTCGAATCCGCTAAGCGCGATCGAGATTAAAGACGTGCGCTCAAAATTCATGAAGGCAAAGAGTGCGTTGAAAGCGCGGCTCGCGAACGGCAAGCCCAGTGCTGACGAGAAGATAGTTGACATCAGCATCGCGCATGGAAACTTGGCATGGAGTTCTCAAAGCAATGTGAGGTTTCTCCTTCAACTGAACGATCACCTGATCTCGGGCCGATTCGGGTACACAGACAAAACCAAGGCCGAGAACATTAAGCTCTTCAAGTCATTTGCAGAGAGGGTTGAGCCTCGCCCCATCTTTTCAATTCCTAACGAACCTGGTGTTTGCTTGCCTTACACGTTCATAAGGGACGATGGACGGCATCTGAGGGATGTTACGGTGACCTACCGTAGCAAAGCATATCCGGACGTTTCGATCATCCTGCATGATTCGACGCCGGCCGAGTCACCTTCTTCGACGTCGAAGGCCAAGGCACAACCTCAATTCGTTCTGAACGAGTTCTGGTCTCAGTATGAACATAGCGAGACCGGCAGAAAAGTCAGCGCGGCGCGGTGGCCCCGTATGACGCAGGCCGTCGAAATCGATGGCCGTGAAGGGCTGTCAACATTCGTAAAGATCGTTCGAGTCGATGGCAGTATCGACTACGGTTATTCGGCACACGTTTCCGGGGAAACAGAAATGCCTGATTTGACTCTTCACGTAATTCGAGAGGCAAACAGCGCGCAGGCTGGCGGAACGAAGCCTACCCGGCAACAAGAACTTCTCGAATTAGCGCAGCGAATTGCTACCACCATTCGAAGACGGTAATTGCTCCGGCCTGTGACATCAGGAAGAAAACAAAGAATGGAGCTGCAAGCTGCAATCATCAGTGCTGGACAGTGGAACTATCCAGGTAATTTGGGTTTGACCTGCTCCCCAATTTAGTACGGCCCCGAACTGGAGTCTACGGTTAATATGACCCTACCCCAATAAATAGTACCGTTTAAAGTTAGAAATTCCGGCATGATTTTCACCTTAAGAAGGGAGGCATGCCGTGAAGAGAAGCAAATTTACTGAACAGCAGATTGCGTACGCCTTGAAGC